>Ga0247831_1001999_pt1 | contig 35158 bp, 27 predicted proteins | sample LaCruzMarch2015__9_FD_192406 | JGI IMG/M metagenome (GOLD analysis project Ga0247831, IMG submission 192406) | Freshwater microbial communities from meromictic Lake La Cruz, Castile-La Mancha, Spain - LaCruzMarch2015_1m | ecosystem: Environmental > Aquatic > Freshwater > Lake | place: Spain...
CCAGCAGATTGTCCTGCAGGCCAGGTTGCGGGAGCGTCAGACCGCCGAACAGGGCGGTGCCGAAGTCATCGGTACCCGGCAGAACCAGCGGGCTGTCGTCCTTGGCCCACATAACGAAGTCGTCGTCGGCCAGGCCCGGCAGGACCTCGGGTGCGCCGAGGGCGTCCTTGCTCGAGGCTTCGAGCGGGGCGTTGCCTCCACCCAGGGTGACGGTGACGCCGTTGACGAAGGTCACAGTCTCGATGCCGCTCAGGAAGTCCGAGCCGTCATCGCCGTCATCCAGGAAGGTGTCGGTGATGCGGTAGCCATCGCCTTCCTGCGTGATCGAATAGCCCGAGGACAGGCCGTACATGAAGGCCGTGTCATTGCCGGCCCCGCCGATCAGGGTGTCGTTGCCGCCCGCACCCGTCAGGGTGTCGTTGCCCGAGCCACCGGTGATGACGTTGGCCTGGCTGTTCCCGAAACCGGCGAAGTCGCCTGCGCCGGTGAAGGTCAGGTTCTCGACATTGCTGCCCAGGGTGTAGGTCGACAGGCCGGTCTGGACCGTGTCGGTGCCCTCGCTGGCGAACTCGAGCACACTGTCGTTGCTGACCGAGACGACATAGGTATCGTCACCCGCGCCACCCTGCAGGGTGTTGGTGGCACCGGATCCACCGATCAGGGTGTCATTGCCCAGACCGCCGATCAGATAGTCAGAGCCTGCCCCGCCATCCAGGGTGTCATTACCCGAACCGCCGACGATGGTGTTGGCGCCGCTGGTACCGGTGATGGACTGTCCGGCCGAGGAGGTGCCGTAGGCGTTCTCGATATTGGCCTGGATCTGATAGACGGCCGCCGAGGTGAAGACCCGGTCATTACCACCGTCAGCAGCCTCGACGATCGTGTCACCGGCATCGATGAAGTAGGTGTCGTCGCCGTTGCCACCGATCAGGGTGTCATTGCCCAGACCACCGGTCAGGGTGTCGTTACCCTCCCCGCCTTCCAGGACGTTGTTGCCGTTGTCGCCGGTGATCGTGTCATTGAAGTCGGTGCCGATGACGTTCTCGAAGCCCTGGTAAAGGTCCAGGCCATCCGCGGTCCGCTGCAGCCCGGTGCTCGCCAGGCTGAAGAGGACGCCCGCCGAGGTATTCTCGAACGAGATCGTGTCAATGCCCGAACCACCGCGCAGGATGTCGTCCCCGGCGTTGGAATAGACCAGGTCGTCGCCCGAGCCGCCATTGACGTCGTCGTCGCCTTCGCCGCCGTCCAGCGTATCATTGCCGGAACCGCCGTTGATGGCGTCGTCGCCTTCACCGCCGTTGAGCGTGTCTGTGCCCGCACCGGCCGTGATGGTGTCGTCGCCGTCGCCGCCGTCGACCTCATTGATCCCGCCGCCGGCGAAGATCACATCGTCGCCGTCACCACCTTCAATGTTCTCGTCGTCACCGGAGCCGGTGTAGCTGTCGCCGCCGTCGTCCAGGCTCACCTCGGTCGGGGCACCGATGACGGTGATGGTGACCGTCTGCGGCTCGCTTTCAACGTCGTCATTATCCGTACCGGTGAAGGTGAAGGTGACCTCCATCTCCTCGCCGATCTGCAGGTCGTAGCCGGAGGCGTCGAAGCTGTAGGTGCCGTCCGAGTTAAAGGTCAGGCCATCCGGCCCTTCGCCCACGAGCTGGTAGCTTTCAACGGTGCCGTCGACGTCCGTGCCCGAGACCGAGCCGGAGACGGTGGTGTTCTCATTGACCGAGAAGTCGGCTTCAGAAACCACCGGCCCATCGTTGGAGCCCACGATGCTGATGGTCAGGGTCCGCGATGCGGAGGCCTGGCCCTGGTCGTCGATGGCTCTGAAGTTGACCGACACCTCCTCGGTCTCGCCGTCGGCCACATAGTCATAGCTGTCGGCGTCGAAGGAATAGGTACCGTCCGAGTTGAAGGTCAGGCCTTCCGGAGCCTCGCCCACCAGCTCGTAGCTCACGACCTCTCCGTCCTCGTCCGTGGCGCTGACCGAGCCGTTGAAGCCGACGTCGTCCTCGTTGACGGTCTCGCTGGCGTTGGAGGCCACCGGCACGTCGTTCACGCCGTTGATGGTGATGGTCACCGTCCGCGGATCGCTGTCGCTGCCGCTGTCGTCGGTGCCGGTGAAGGTGAAGCTCACCGTGTCGGTATCGCCGGCGTTCAGGCTGTCATAGCTGGAGGCATCGAAGGTGTAGCTGCCGTCGGAGTTGAAGGTCAGGCCTTCGGGACCCTCACCCACGAGCTGGTAGCTTTCAACGTCGCCATCCACGTCCGAGCCCGAGACCGTGCCCGAGACCGAGGCGTCCTCATTGATCGAGAAGTTGGTCGCAGAGACCACCGGCGCGTCGTTGGAGCCGGTGATGGTGATCGACAGGGTGCGCGAGGCGGACACCCCGCCCTGGTCGTCGGTGGCTCTGAAGGTCGCCGTCACCACCTGGGTGTCGCCGTCGGCGATGCTGTCATAGCTGTCGGCGTCGAAGGAATAGGTACCGTCCGAGTTGAAGGTCAGGCCTTCCGGAGCCTCGCCCACCAGCTCGTAGCTCGCGACCTCTCCGTCCTCGTCCGTGGCGCTGACCGAGCCGTTGAAGCCGACGTCGTCCTCGTTGACGGTCTCGCTGGCGTTGGAGGCCACCGGCACGTCGTTCACGCCGTTGATGGTGATGGTCACCGTCCGCGGATCGCTGTCGCTGCCGCTGTCGTCGGTGCCGGTGAAGGTGAAGCTCACCGTGTCGGTATCGCCGGCGTTCAGGCTGTCATAGCTGGAGGCATCGAAGGTGTAGCTGCCGTCGGAGTTGAAGGTCAGGCCTTCGGGACCCTCACCCACGAGCTGGTAGCTTTCAACGTCGCCATCCACGTCCGAGCCCGAGACCGTGCCCGAGACCGAGGCGTCCTCATTGATCGAGAAGTTGGTCGCAGAGACCACCGGCGCGTCGTTGGAGCCGGTGATGGTGATCGACAGGGTGCGCGAGGCGGACACCCCGCCCTGGGCGTCGGTGGCGGTGAAGGTCGCCGTCACCACCTGGGTGTCGCCGTCGGCGATGCTGTCATAGCTGGAGGCGTCGAAGGAATAGGTGCCGTCCGAGTTGAACACCAGGCCGGTCGGGGCCTGACCCACCAGCTGGTAGCTGGCGATCGTGCCGTCGATGTCCGTGGCGCTGACCGAGCCGTTGAAGCCGACGTCGTCCTCGTTGACGGTCTCGCTGGCGTCGGAGGCCACCGGCAGATCGTTGATGCCGGTCACGGTGATGGTGTGGCTGCCCGTGGTGCTGCCGCCCTCGCCGTCGTCGACGGTGTAGCTGAAGGTCACCGCCTGGGTCGCGTTGCGCGCCAGTTCATAGCTGGAGGCGTTGAAGCTGAAGGTGCCGTCGGTGTTGAAGGTCAGGCCCGCCGGGGCTTCGCCGTCCAGGGCGTAGCTGAGGGTGTCACCTTCAACGTCTGCCGCGACGACCGAGCCGCTGACCGAGGCGTCCTCCAGCACGCTGCTGGTGCCGCCACCGGCGGTCGGGGCGTCGTTGGTGCCGGTGACCGTGAAGGTCAGGGTGGCGGTCGAGCCCTGGCCGGCCGCGTCGACGACCGTATAGGTGAAGACGTCATCGACCTCTTCGCCCTCGGCCAGCGACTGGTCGGTGGCGACGTAGGAATAGGTGCCGTTGGCATTGAGGGTCAGGGTGCCGTGAGCGCCCGTAAACGTGCCCGCGCCCGAGACCGTCATGGCCTCGCCCTCGATCTCGATGTCGTTGGTCAGCACGTTGCCGGTGACGGCCGCTGCGTCTTCTTCCGCCGTGTCGGTGTCCGCCACGCCGAGGGCATGGGCGTTGCCGGTCAGGCCGTCGACCCGGACGGTGCCGTTGTCGAACTCGATGAACTCGACGTTGCGCAACAGGTCCACGCCGTCGGCGCTGGTCACAGTCAGGTTGAACGAGCCCTGGGTCGCCATGCCGCTGGTGGCATTGGCATTGATCACCACCGTGTCGGTGCCGCCGTTGCCGTTGATGGTGTCATTGCCCAGACCGCCTTCGATCCGGTTGTTGGCGCTGCTTCCAGAGATGGAGTCGGCGTAATCCGAGGCGATCACATTCTCGATGCTGATGAGCTGGTCGGTGCCGACGCCGCCGCCAGTGGCAGAGTTGTTCAGGTTGATGTTCATCGCCCCGGTGGCACCACTGTAGTCCACAGTGTCGATGCCATCTTCGCCGCGATAGGTGTCACCCACGCCGTCGACATTGCCGATGAAGGTATCGTTGCCCGCGCCACCATAGATATTGTCGGAGCCTGCGCCGCCGTCCAGCTCATCATCCCCCGCCGTGCCGACGATCGTGTCATTGCCGCCAGTGCCGGAAATCAGCGCCTCGGGCGAACCAGGCTTGGCCCGCAAACCAGAGGCGATCCCCAAGTCAGAAAAAACGCCCGAAGAACCTGTTTTCTTGCCGCGCATACGAATCTTCCTTCTTAGCGAGAGGCTGCCCGCCCCAAAAAATAATACGCCTAGCGTGAGATCGTAGACCTACACAGGCTCGACATCTGGCATCCTTAACGCCCAACAGAACCATATTGCAATAGGTCCTCAAGCTTCCGCGGATCATCGAATTGTGACACGAGATGGTCACCCTTATGGCCAAGAGCCAGATGTTTGCCGCATTGAACATAATGGCCGGGCCTCTTCCGAAGCCCCCCGAATGGGCCCCGAACTAAGCGTTCCGAGCCACGTCGAGCTCTTGCACGTCATTTCAACAGCCCGGGCACCTGTCCGACTGGCCATTGTTACATTTCACGCCTAGTAAAACCGCCTGTGGGCGGCGACCGAGCGGGCGCTGCGGCACCCGGCTCGACGGACCGTGAAGGGGCCAGACCGGATGCACCGTCGTGCTTCGCTTTCCCAGCAAGCCAAACGAGGAGTCCAAAAGGCCGCCATGATGAAGAAGACAGCCCTGATCACCGGCATCACAGGCCAGGATGGCTCCTACCTCGCGGAATTTCTGCTGGAGAAGGGCTATTTCGTCCACGGGATCAAGCGCCGGTCCTCCCTGTTCAACACAAACCGGGTCGATCACATCTACCAGGACCTGCACGACGCTGACGTGCGCTTTCAGATGCATTTCGGCGACCTGACGGACGCCTCCAACCTGGTTCGCATCATCCAGGAAGTTCAGCCTGACGAGATCTATAATCTCGGGGCCCAGAGCCACGTCGCCGTCAGTTTCGAGACCCCGGAGTACACCGCCGACGTCGATGCCCTCGGCACCCTGCGGCTGCTGGAGGCGATACGACTGCTGGGTCTGGAGAAGAAGACAAAATTCTACCAGGCCTCGACGTCGGAGCTTTATGGTCTCGTGCAGGAGCCGATCCAGTCGGAGACCACACCCTTCTATCCGCGCAGTCCCTATGCGGTATCCAAGATGTTCGCCTACTGGATGTGCGTGAACTACCGTGAGGCCTACGGAATTTTCGCCTGCAACGGCATCCTGTTCAATCACGAGTCCGAACGGCGCGGCGAGACGTTTGTCACCCGCAAGATCACCCGCGGCCTCGGCGAGATCGCCCAAGGCCTGAGCGCCTGCCTTTACCTCGGCAATCTGGATGCCCTGCGCGACTGGGGTCACGCCAAGGACTATGTCCGGATGCAGTGGCTGATGCTGCAGCAGGACGAGCCCGAGGACTATGTCATCGCCACCGGCAAGCAGTACAGCGTGCGCCAGTTCGTCGAGGTCTCGGCCGCCCGAATTGGCGTGACCCTGCGCTGGCAGGGGCAGGGCGTCGATGAGATCGGCATCGTCGAAAGCGTCGATCCGGCCCAGGCCCCGACCCGCTGCCCGGCCATCAAGGAAGGCGCGACCATCGTTCGCGTCGATCCTCGCTATTTCCGCCCGACCGAGGTTGAAACCCTTCTGGGCAACCCGGCCAAGGCCAAGGCCAAACTGGGCTGGGAGCCGGAAATCACCTTCGAGGCCATGGTCGAGGAAATGATGGAGGCCGACCTGCTGGCGGCCCGCAAGTCCGTGCTGATCAAGAACGCGGACTGGAGCTGACACCTTGGGCCCGTTCGTCCGCCTCGACCAGACGACCCGGCGCCGCGAGGATGATCGCGGCTGGCTGGAGGTCCTCTATGAAAGCGACGCCATGGTGCTGAAGCGATCCTTCTCGCGACGGGGGGTGTTCCGCGGCCTGCATGTCCAGATGGAGCCGTCGGCGCAGACAAAGGTCATTCGCGTGATTTCCGGATCCATCGTCGATGTAGTGGTGGATATGAAAGATCCGGCGCTGGAGCCGAAGACCGCCACCCTGACCCCGACTGACGGCTGGGTCCGGATTGACGCCCGCTATGCCCACGGCTTCTACGCGCTCGAAGACACGGTCTTTGAGTATGTCTGTGACGGCGGCTACGATGAGACGTCGGAGCTGGCGTTCTCCATCGCCGACCGCCTTCCCGCCCTCCTGGGGGTGACGACGGCGATCCTGTCAGAAAAGGACATGGCCGCACCCGCGCTGGAGTCCGCAAGAGTGCAGCCATGACGACCCTTTCCCTGATCACCGCATGCTGGAACAGCGCACGGACGATCGGCGACACGCTCCGCTCCGTGAACGCCCAGACACTGACCAATATCGAATATCTGGTCGTCGACGGCGGCTCGAAGGACGACACGATGGAGATCGTCGCCCGCGAGGGAGCACGCGTGACTTCCGCCGTGTCAGAACCTGACAAAGGAATCTACGACGCCTACAACAAGGGCCTGTCGCGCGCGACAGGCGACGTCATAGGCTTCATCAACTCCGACGACTACTACTGCGCGCCGGACGTTCTGGAGCAGGTGATGAAGGCGTTCGAGGACCCGACGCTCGAAGCTGTCCACGCCGATCTGGTCTATGTCGACCCCGAGAACACAGGAAAGATCGAACGTCACTGGAAGTCGCGGCCCGCCTCGGTCGAGAACCTGCGCCGCGGCTTCATCCCGGCCCATCCGACGCTTTTCCTGCGGCGCTCGGTCTACGCCAGGGTCGGCGGGTTCGACACAGACTACCGGCTGGCGGCCGACTACGACTTCATGCTGCGCACCTTCTACGTCGAGCGCATCAAGTCGCTGTATCTGCCACAGATCTGGGTGCGCATGCGCTCGGGCGGGGCAACCGGCGGCTCAACCGCCAGCATCCTCAGGCAGAACGAGGAAATCCGCCGCAGCCAGCAGGCCCACGGGCTCAACTATCCGAAGGCCCTGTTCTTCGCCCACAAGGTCGTCGATCGTTCCGTGCAGCGCGCGCGCGCGGCGTTCGTCCATGCGCCGGACATCGTGGCGGAAAGTGCGGACCCGCAATGATCAACGGCAAGCGCGTCCTGGCGATCGTGCCCGCGCGGAAAGGCTCCAAGGGCCTGCCGCTGAAGAACATCCGGCTGCTGGCGGGCAAACCCCTGCTGGCCTGGCCGATTGCCACCGCGCGGGCCTCGGCTCATGTCGACCGGGTGATCATCTCCACCGACGATCAGGAATTCGCCGACATCGCGGTCCGGCACGGTGCCGACGCGCCCTTCCTGCGCCCCGCCTTACTGGCCTCGGACACCGCCCCCAGCATCGACTTCATCCTGCATGCTGTCGAAACTCTCGCCGGGGCCGGCGATCACTATGGCTATGTCGTGCTGCTGGAGCCGACCTCGCCGCTGACCGAGGGGACAGATGTCGACAGGGCACTGGAACAGCTGGTCAGCGCCGATGCAGAAGCGATCGTCGGCGTGTCCAAGTTGGAGGCGACCCACCCCGCCTTCGCCGTCCGCCGGGCCGACGACGGGGTCATCTCCCCCTATGCCTCCGCCACCTTCGGCGAGATGCCCCGCCGGCAAGACATCGAACCGTTGTTCGTGCTCGACGGGTCGCTCTATATCTCGACAGTCGAGGCGCTCCGGCGCGAGCGCGGCTTCTGTCATACCCGTACGCTCGGCTACGAGACCGCCCGGCACAAGGCCCAGGAGGTAGACGATCTGGTGGACTTCATCTGCATCGAGGCCATCGTCTCGAACCTCGACACCCTGCTGAAAACGGAAGACCGGACCCTCCCGCCCGGTATGGAATGACCATGCGCAAATGTACCCGATGCCTCGTCCCTGAAACCGTGGACACCATCAGCTTTGACGAGGAAGGCGTCTGCTCCGTCTGCCGCCAGGTCGAGACCAAGAAGGACCGGATCGACTGGGCCGACCGACAGCGTCAGCTGGATGAGATCATTGCAGAGTACAAGGACAAGGACCTGTATGACTGCATCGTCCCCTATTCGGGCGGCAAGGACTCGGTCTTCCAGCTCTATTACATCGTCAAGACGCTGAAGCTGAAGCCTCTGGTGGTGCGTTACAATCACTGGGGCTATCGACCCAAGGTGGAGGACAACAACACCTCGGTGTTCAAACAGCTGGGTGTCGACGTGGTCGAGTTCACGCCCAACTTCCACGTCGTGCGCGAGCTCATGCTGGAGAGTTTCAAACGCCGCGGCGACTTCTGCTGGCACTGTCACACCGGCATCTATTCCGGCGTCATGCACATGGCCGTGCGCTTCGGAATCCCCCTGTTGTTCTGGGGCGAGAGCACCGCCGAATACCACAGCTGGTACACCTTCGAGGACATGGAGGAGGTCGACGAGAAGCGCTTCAACCGCCTGATGAACCAAGGCATGACCGCCGACGACATGTTTGAATTCCTTCAGGGGCGCGTCGAGCGCCGCGACCTGTGGATGTTCGACTATCCCAAGCGCAAGGATCTGATGCGGCTGAAGGTCCGCTCCATCTGTCTCGGCAACTACATCGAGTGGGACACCAAGGCCAACGTCGCCCTGATCAAGGAAAAGCTCGGCTGGGAGGGTCAGCCGGTCGAGGGCGTCCCGCCAGAGTATGACTACGAGAAGATCGAGTGCACCTTCCAGGGCATGCGCGACTGGTCAAAATTCGTGAAACGCGGCTACGGCCGGGCCAACCACCTGCTGTCGATCGACATCCGCAACGGGCGCAAGACCCGCGAGGAGGCCGTGGAGATCGAGGCCCAATACGACGGAAAACGCCCCGCCTCGATGGACTGGTTCCTTGAGACCCTGCAAATGACCGAGGAGGAGTTCTACAAATATCTGGAACCACACCAGGTGCATCCGTGGAAGTTCGACAGGTCGAATTTCGAGACCGGGCCGGTGATGCCCGACTTCGACAAATGGGATCGCACCGACCTGAGCCATATTCCCGTCGGTCCGCCGAAGACGGTTCACTCCCTTGATATATCCCATAGAAAAAGCGCCGCGCGACCTACGCCGGAGACCCCGTGACCATCGCCATTATCGACTACGGCATGGGCAATGTCCGTTCACTGATGAACGCGTTCGAGTATATCGGCGAAGATGCCGTCGTGACCGCTGATTTCGACGAACTGGAGGCGGCGGACCGGCTGGTTCTGCCCGGCGTCGGTGCGTTCGGCGATGCCATGAAGGCCATCGACGCCAAGGGGCTGAAGCCGGTGCTGGGCCGTCTGGCGCTGGAGGTGAAGAAACCTGTTTTGGGGGTCTGCCTTGGCATGCAGCTGTTCGCCCGAGTCAGCCATGAACATGGCTCCCACCCGGGGCTGGGCTGGCTGGACGCCGAGATCATGCCGCTGAAGGTCGCCCCGCCGGCCAAGGTCCCGCACGTCGGCTGGAACGCCGTCTCCTTCGCACCGGACGAATGGCTGTTCCGGGGCCTGCCTTCGGGCGAGAGCGACTACTATTTCGTCCACTCGTTTCACATGGTCTGCCGGGATCCCGCCGACCTGGTCGGCACGACAGATCATGGCGGGCCAGTCACAGCGGCGGTCCGGCGCGGCAATCTGACGGCGACGCAGTTCCACCCCGAGAAGAGCCAGGATAATGGCCTGCAGCTGCTGCAGAACTGGCTGGCGCACGAATTCTGATGCTCAAGAAACGGATCATCCCCAAATTCCTGATCCGTGGCGGGCGTCTGGTGAAGATGCGCCGCTTCCATGACGATCAGCGCGAGGCCGGCAACCCGGTTTCGACGGCCAAGGTCTATGACAGCTACGGCGTCGATGAGCTGATCTTCGTCGACATCGACGCCAGCAAGGAGAATCACGTCGTCACCGGCTCGATCATCGAACGAGTGGCAGAAGAGGTTTTCGTACCCCTGACGGCCGGCGGCGGCGTGAAGACCCTGGCCCAGATCGAGGCCCTTCTGAAGAGCGGAGCCGACAAGGTCAGTATCAACTCGGCAGCTATCGACGACCCCGCCTTCATCACCCAGGCCGCCTCGCGCTTCGGCGACCAGTGCATCGTCGTCTCGATCGACTACAAGGCCGATGAGTTCGGCCGCAAGCGCGTCTGGGGTCACGGCGGCACCGTCCCGACACCCCATGACCCGGTCGGGTTCGCCCAGCGGATGCAGGACCTGCACGCCGGCGAAATCCTGATGTCGTCCATCGACCGCGACGGCATGATGAACGGCTATGATCTCGAGCTGATCTCCGGCCTGTCGGACAAGCTCTGCATCCCGTTGATCGCCTCCTCCGGTGCAGGCAGTCTGGACGACTGCAGGGCGGCGCTCGAAGCCGGTGCCTCAGCCATCACCATCTCCTCGATGTTCATCTTCACCGACCACAGCCCGATCAAGGTGCGCACCTATCTGCACACCAACGGCGTCAACGTCCGCAGCCAGAAGGGCAGTCGATCGTGAGCGGCCTGCTGTCACTCCGCGCGTCGCAAATCCTCGCCGATCCGACGGGGAGCGCCATGGTCGTAATTGATAGCATCGTTCGCAACGTCACCGCCGAGGGCTGGTTCTACGGCCAGCTGTTCGCCGCCATAGCACTCGGCATGACCATGGACCTGATCAGTCGCCGTAATCTAAATCGGCGCTACGGATCGACGAGTGTGCGCGTCGACGCCATTTACGGTCTGATCGAACTCACCCACGTCATCCAGTTCGCGGTGATTCTACCCGCCGGCCTGCTCATAACCCGCGGCCTTCAGGCCTGGGCACCGTGGCTGGAGGTCCGGGCCCTGACTCAGCTGCCGATATGGGTTCAACTGCTTATGCTCTTCGTGTTCACCGACTTCTGCGTCTACTGGTGGCACAGGTTCCAGCATCAGAGTCGGATCGTCTGGCAGTTTCACAAGACCCACCACTCCCAGGTCAATCTGAACGTCCTGACGACCTACCGGGCGACCGTCATCGATAGGCTGGTGGCCTTCGCCTTCCTGGCTGTACCGGCGGCGATGATGAAGGTTGACGCTGCCTTGCCGGTGGCTATCGCCGCCGCCCTCCAGTTCCACCAGCTGATGATCCATTCCGACACTGGCTGGTCCTTCGGTCCGCTCGACCGGATTTTCGTCTCACCGTCGTTCCACGAAGTGCATCACTCATCACTGGAGCCGCATCTGGACAGGAACTACGGCGGCGTCCTGTCGGTTTGGGACCACCTGTTCGGTACCTGGTCTCCCCGTGGCGAGGCCGAACTAACCTTCGGTCTCGTCGCCGAACGGTTGCCGGAATCCTGGCTGAGACAGCAGATTGTGCCCTTAATCGGCCTGTGGCGTCTGGCGCGTGAGAGTACCGCCCGGCCTGCTGCGAGCGGCGAGGAGAAGCCCGTATGACCCTGAAGGTCAGCTCCAGTCTCGATGCACAGGCCCTGGCAACCTACGCCGCAGCCCAGGTCAACGGCCTGTTTCCCGATCCCCACCCTCTCTCGGCAGATGATCTGCGGCCAGCCGTAGACGGGGCCCTGGCACGGCTCGAGCACTGCTTCAGCCACGTGGCCAACAAATATTTCTTCGACGGCGAGCAGGCCGTCTTCAACCACCTGCACGGCGACCAGTACGCCATGTGGCTGTACCTGTTGTCGAACGAACTGCACCGCAAGGGTGGATCGGCCGCGACCTGCTCCAAGCTTTTCCTTCTGAACAAGGCCCTGCACGGCCTGGACGCCTTCTACGAGGTTGAGCTGCCCTCGGTCTTCCTGCTGGTGCATCCGCTGGGCACGGTGCTGGGACGCGGCAACTACAGCGACTTCTTCGTGGCCTATCAGCGCTGCGGCGTCGGCTCGAACAAGGATGTCTATCCGACCTTAGGCAAGCATGTGACGCTGCGGCCGGGCAGCGCTGTCCTTGGGGCCTGCGTCATCGGCAACAACTGCCAGATCGCCACAGAATCCCTGATTCTGGACCGCGACGTGCCGGACCACACCCTCTATATCGGCGGCCCCGGGACCGCGACGCTGAAGCGCCAGGACAAGCCCTATCCTCTCTGGCGGGTGTGAGAACCATTGGATGACGAGCAAACCCATGACACCCTCCAATGCTGAGGCCGATTTCGCGGCCCTGCGCGCCCGCCTGCACAAGGCCATCCCCGGCGGGGCCCATACCTATTCGCGCGGCGATGACCAGTTCCCTTCGATCGCCCCGCCGGTGCTCAGCCGCGGCAAGGGGGCCTATGTCTGGGACACCCACGGCAACCGCTATCTTGACTACGGAATGGCGTTGCGGGCGGTGACCATCGGCTATGCCGACGAGCGCGTGAACGCTGCCGCCATCCGGCAGATCGAGAACGGCGTGAACCTGACACGCGCCACCGAGATCGAGCTCGAGGCGGCGGAACTGATCTGCGACCTGATCCCTTGCGCCGAGATGGTCAAATTCGGCAAGAACGGCTCCAACGTCACCACGGCGGCGGTCAAGATCGCCCGAGCCTACACCGGCCGACGATACGTCTGCGTGCCCCGCCAGCATCCCTTCTTCTCCTTCGACGACTGGTTCATCGGCGTGACCGCCATCAAACGCGGGACCCTGGCCGATCAGGCGGCGACGACCCTCTTGTTCGACTACAACGATATCGGTTCGCTGAAGGCCCTGTTCGACCAGTACCCCGACCAGATCGCTGCGGTAATGCTGGAACCGGCAACCCACATCACCCCCTGTGGTGGTTGTCCGACCGAGACGGAATGGCCTGCGCGCCCGTGCGCCGCCTGCCCCAATGTCCGGGGCGATTTCCTGCATCAGGTGAAGGCCCTGGCCCACGCCAATGGTGCCCTGTTCATCCTCGACGAGATGATCACCGGCTTCCGCTGGCATCTGAAGGGGGCCCAGGAATTCTTTGGCATCGAGGCCGATCTGGCCACCTATGGCAAGGCCATGGCCAATGGCTTCTCGCTGGCGGCCGTGGTCGGCAAGCGCGAGTTTATGGAAGTCGGCTCAACCGACAAACCGGGGATGGAGCGGACCTTCCTGCTGTCCTCGACCCACGGTGCCGAAATGCCTGCGCTGGGTGCCTTCGTCGAGGCAACGCGCATCAACGCCACGGAAGATGTGCCCGCCCACCTGTGGGCCTATGGCGCGCGGCTGAAGGCGGGTCTCGCCGAGGTCGCGGGTCGCCACGGGCTGGCGGACTACGTCTTTATGGAAGGGCCGGCCATCGCCCTGAACTATGTCACTCGCGGCCCCGACGGCCAGCCCTCCCTGCCGATGCGGACCCTCTTTGCCCAGGAGATGCTGAAGCGCGGCGTTATGATGCCCTGGCTGGCCATCTCCCAGGCACACGGCGACCAGGAATTGGCGATCACGCTCAACGCCTTCGACGGAGCCCTCGGCGTCTACTATCAGGCGCTGGAGACGGGCGTGGACTCGCAGCTGAACGGACCGGCGATAAAGCCCGTCTTCCGGACGCACAACTGATGACCGCTTCGCCCGCACATGATCTGACCGGTCAGGTTGCCCTGGTCACCGGCGGTGCCGGCATCCTCGGTCGCCATTTCTGCACAGCCCTGGCCGGTGCGGGGGCCCGTGTGGCGGTGGTGGACCTGTTGGCGGACGCGGCCGGCGAGGTTGCGGCGGGCATCGGTCCCAACGCCGCCGGCTTCGCCTGCGATGTATCCGACCCCGGATCCGTCGAGGGCTGTATTGCCGCGGTCATGGCGCGGTTCGGACGGATTGATGTGCTGGTCAACAATGCGGCGACCAAAACCGCCGATTTGCCTGCATTCTTCGAGCCGTTCGAGACCTACAGCCTGGAGACTTGGCGCGAGGTGATGAGCGTCAATATCGATGGCATGTTCCTGATGGCCCAGGCCGTCGGCCGCGAGATGCTGGCCTCGGGCCGGGGCGGGCGGATGGTCCAGACTGCGTCCATCTACGGCCTAGTCGGTCCGGACAGCCGGATCTATGAAGGCTCGGACTATATGGGCGGGCCGATCAACACCCCCGCGGTTTATGCTGCGTCGAAGGCAGCCGTGGTCGGCCTGACCCGCTGGCTTGCGACCTGGGGAGGTGACAAGGGGATCCGTGTCAACTGCCTCGTGCCCGGCGGCGTCTCCAGCGGCCAAAACTCGGTCTTCAGCGAGCGCTATTCACAGCGCGTGCCCATGGGGCGCATGGCCCTGGCCGAAGAGATGACGGCACCCCTGCTATTCCTGGCCAGCGATGCCTCCTCCTATGTCACCGGCCAGGTCCTGGCCGTCGACGGCGGCTGGACGGCCTGGTGACCGCGGAGGGACAGCCGGGCCAGCGCGTCCGGGATCTCTATCTCGTCGCCGTCAAGCTGATCGAGGTAGCAGCGCGGGCGGGCTTTATCCTGACCGCAACCTACGGCCTTCCCATCGCCCAGGCCGGACGGTTCGGCCTGATCGCCACCCTCGTCGGCCTGTTCGCCTTCGCCTTCAACTTCGAACGCCACATCGACATACAGCGCCGCTCGGCCGGCGAGGCGGATCCGGTGCTCGACCGGTTGGTGGTTCAAGCGCTGAAATTCTTCGCCTTCAACTGGGCGATCATGATCCCGCCCTTCCTGCTGGCTGTGGCGCTGTGGACCCAGCCCGGCTGGACCATCCTGATGCTCGGCGTGGTCGTGGTGATCGGCGAGCACCTGGCCAACCAGGCCTATCAGTATGCCCTGATCAACCACCGCTATCATTCCATGCTGGTCGTGGTGGCGGCCAGGAACAGTCTGCTGGCCGCCATCATCTTGCACAAAGCCCTGTTCGCCCGGGACGGCTTCGATCTCGGCTTCGTCATGGAAGTCTGGGCAATCGGCTCGGTGGCGTGCATCCTCGGCCTTGCGGCGCTGTTCTGGCGCCTGCGTGACCCCGCACCGAAGATCGGTCCCTTCCATTTCGGCATCGACATCCTCGGCCAGCACAGGGCTTCCCTGACCCATTTCCTGATCGGCCTGATCGCCATCCTGATCCTGCAGTTCGACCGCCTTGCCGTCGGCGGACTGCTGAGCTTCGAACAGACCGGCCTCTATTTCCGCCACACCCTGCTGGTGTCTTTCGCCTACCAGGCGTTCAACATCGCATCGTTCAACCGCATTACCCCGGCCATCTTCGGCGAAGCCAAGACCGAGGGCGTGCAGCACCTGCGACGGCGCGTGCTTCGCGAATACCTCAAGACCCTCGTCGGCGTTCCGCTGTTGCTGCTGCTGGCCTGGGGAGCGGACCGGCTGACCGAGGGGGTCTGGACCGAGCGGTTCCACCTCAGCCTGACACTCATGGGCCTGCTGCTGTTCGGCTTCATGCTGCGTGCGGCGGCCGATTTCCAAGCCCTGATCCTCAACGCCCGGCATAACGAGCGCAAAATCCTGATCTCGCAAGGCATCGCCTTCGCCGTTGGGGCCACACTTCTGGCTCTCCTGACCTGGCGGTTCGGGGTATACGGCACCGCCATTGCCGCCGTCGCTACCTCCGCCCTCTACCTGCTGCTGGTCAGCCGGGCCGTTAGACAAAGCCAGACATGACATCCGTGCTGATCTACGCCATCCACCGCACCCACCATTGGTGGGCCCATGTCGGTGCCAATGCGGGCTTCGACGCCGTCACGGTGCTGACAGACCGTCGCGGCGAGGGCGATCGCTGGACGACCGACGACTACTATCCCGCCTTCAGGACCCGCTATGCCGCCGGCGACCTGTCGTCCGCTCTGCTCAGCGCCGCCGAGGTTGATGACGTCATTGCCCGCTGCCGCGTCCTTCGCTGGCAGCCCAGACGCAAGGCTGCGGCCATGGCCCTGGCGATGGCGGATGCCATTGACACTGCGCTGGACGCAATCAAGCCGGACTATGTGGTCAGCTTCCCGATCGACAACTACAATCAGGATGTGCTCGCCCGCCGCGTCCGTGCGCGGGGTCTGCCCTATTTCGAGGTCACTACCAGCGCCCTGCCCGACATGTGCATGCTGATGCATCGCGGTAGGCTGATCACCTCGGACGAACGCCCCGACCCGGCCGTGGTCGAGGCCCGCATCCACGAGATCGCTGACCCCCTGTTCACGCCCACCTATGTCCAGGGACAGGCCGCCTACACCCCCGCTCGCTTTCTGAAAACGCTGGGCTATTTCCGCGTTCGGGCGGCCTGGTTCAAACTCTACTCCTGGCTTCGCAACGACCCGCTGAACATCCACTATCTCGACGCCCAGCCGGACCTTGGGCACAAGGCTCGGGTCAGGGACGTCCGCATCACTTGCATGGTCGAGCGCGACTGGCAGGAAAAACTGGCCGCCTTCCCGAAGGAACGCCGGGTGTTCATGGGCCTGCAGGTCTTCCCCGAGGCGGCGATCGACTACTGGCTCGAGGACCTGGAAATGATACGGCAAGAGGACTGCCTCGTCGAGGCCGCCCGCCGCTTTACCGACGCCGGCTTCCAGATCGTGGTCAAGGATCACCCGCTACAGTTCGGATTTCGTCATACCGACCTTCTGGTCCGGCTTAAGGCTTTGCCGAACGTGGTGCTTGTTCCCTATGAGGTCAGCGGAAACGCCGTCCTCGCCCTGTGCGACAGCAACCTCACGGCGACCGGCACCCTGGGGCTGCAGTCCGCGTTGATCGGCGGGACCGCGGTCACGGGCGAAGCCTACTATGTCACCGACGAGACCGACTTCGTCATTTTGCGGACCTGGGCCGACCTGGACGGACTGCCGGAACGTATGGCGGCGCGGGTTCCCCCGGCCGACCTGCACGAGCGTCAGCGACGGATCATCGAACGGCTGATGCGCGGCAGCTTCAAGGCTGATTTCAACTCGTTCCGTGGGTTCGACGCCACCAGACCCAACCCCGGGGCCACCGAACTGGGCCGCCAACTGGGGGCGCAGATGCGAAAGCTCGGCCCGGACGGTGAGGACTGGCACCGCCGGTTCATGCCCCGGGGCGACGGCCGGCATCCGGGGTCGCCGCTCAACTGACAGGCGCGGCTACTCACCCAGCAAGCCCTGCCGCCGCTTGACCTTTCGGGGCCCGTTTGGCTAGTGGGCGAGGCAGTTGTCGCGATGTGGATCGGGACCGTTCGGAAGCGCGCTCGCCTCTCGTCGAGACGAGAACTCGCTCCCTGAAGCAGGAAGAACCAAGTGACGGCGTCGGGATATCAGATCGTTGAGCCGGCAGACGACATAAGGCACGCCGTGGTGCCGCAGTGGACGCCGGCCTTGGTCGACTATGAAAACCACCCGGCCTACGGCGACCTTGTGGCCCGCCCCGGCCTGAAGAACCGGCTGAAAGCTTACGCAATCTTCGGCAAGAGCATGGCCAGGCTGCTGCTCAAGCGCGCGATCAAATACGAGCTCATCCCCTACGATGTCCGCAGCGACGCCAGCCTCAGGGGCCGGACGCGCTTCATCGGGGCGGCCCTGTCCAATATGGCCAGCGGTGAAACGCGCAAGCGCCGCGCCGGTATCGCGGACGAGAACGCCCGCCTCATGGAGCGCAACGGGTGTCTGGTCCTGACAATGCCGGAAGCCCGGATCGCTGCCATCGAGGCCGCGTCCAGGGCCGATTTCGACGGCCTTGTCGCCCGGCGGGGCGCAAAGACCAACCGCAGGCGCGATTTCGAGGAATCCCGCTGGCAGGCCAGCCGGGCGGAACGTCAGGACCTGTTTGACCAGATCGATAAGGCCCTGACCGAATCCGGAACCCTCGCCGCCGCCTCCGGCTACCTCGGTCGCCCGGCGCGGCTGGTTGACGTCAATCCCCAGATTAACGACCCATCCGACGGATTCTGGCGCGAGGTCTTCCCGGACACAGGCATCAGCGAAATTCCGGCGACCGCCTATTTTCATCGGGACGCATCGGGCGGCGATCTGAAGGCGATCTTCTACCTGTCCGAGGTCGGCGAGCGGAACGGACCTTTCAGCTACGTGCTTGGTTCAAACCGCATGGCGGTGTCAAAGGTCGACGACCTGATCTGCGAGGCCAATGACTCCAACGGCCTAGCCGGCACCGATCCGCGAGCCCGCCGGCTGTTCGCCGCCCTGCCAAGGAAGCTCCGCCAGAAATGCTCATTCGGCAACGACCTGACCGAGGAGTCCGAACTGGGTCGCGAGATCAGGGCCGGTCTCTGGGCGATCAAGGCACCCCGAGGCTCGATCGTGCTGTTCGACACCAAGGGCGTCCATCGCGGCGGCATGGTCGAACAGGGCGAACGCCGGGTTATCACCTGCGTAATCGGATGAGGCCGCTTATCCGGTCGTTGCAGCTTGGCCGCGCAACATGAGACTGCATCCTGCCGTCCTCATGCTGTTTGTCTGGCTGGGCTGTATCGCGACCTTCTACATCCTCCCGTTCCAGCTGGAGGGGCGGGTCATGACCCTCTACGGCTTCATGATTCTGATCCTGTTCATCGGGGTGTTCAGCCTAGGTGCCCTGGCGGCCGCTCGGCCCCAGCCGCAGCAACCCCGACCTGCCAATCTGTGGGTCGATTTCCAGCTGACCGACCGAGTACTTATGACCGCCGGCGTGGTCGCTATCCTGGCGTCGGTTCTGGACATTCAGGGGCGCAACCTGTTCGACCTCGCCGAAGCCTATCAAGTGCGGTCAGACCGGGCAGGTGCCCTGCTGGCGGGCGATCGGTCCGAAAGCACCATCTGGTTCCAGTTCGCCTTCCTCACCTATCCGGCCGGCTATGTTTACATCGTGCGCGAGGTCGCCTATCGGGCCCGCCCCCTTATGTGGCGCATCGCGGCTTTCGGCCTGGCACCGGTGGTCCTGAGCTCCCTGGCCATGGGCGGCCGGGCCCCGCTCTTTTACGCCCTGGTCATGCTGATCTATGGCTTCGCACTGCGCAAACAGCTGTTCCGCAAACAGGCGACACCGTCGCGGGCCCGCACTGCTGCCATGGCGGGCAGGGCCCGCCGTAAACCCTTCAAACTGAGCGGACCAGCGAAGGCTGGCATCGGCCTGCTCGGAGCCGTGATGGGTATCTATTTCGTTCAGGTGTTTTCGACCAGGGCCGACGTCGCCGGCGGGCTCGATGCCATGTTCGGCGTGGCCGAACTCCGTTGGGGCGTGAGCTTTAACGGTTTTCTGTCCGGCGTGCTCTTCAGCCTCTTCGGCACCGACGGCACCTATATGATCTTCATCTTTGCGTGGTACCTCGTTCAGGGGTTCGTGATGTCTAACGCTATCTTCAGCGACTATGAGAGCTCGATGCTGTTCGGGGGCTATGGCGTCGACCTGATGGCGGCCCTGCTCCGCCGTCTAAACGGTGAGTTTATCGCCAATGGCTATGCTGACCTTCTGCATATGAACGTCTATGGCTTCCTGCCGTCCGCCTTCGGCTCCCTCTTCGTAGACCTGAAATTCTTCGGCCTTATCCCCTGCCTGATCTGGGGCTGGGTTGCCGGCAAGGTCTATGGCATGGTCAGGCAGGGCCGAGATCCGCGGTGGCTCATGACTGTGCCCTTTATCACGGTCGGCATTTTCTTCAGCCTCATCAATACGCCAATCGGCTTTTCGAACGGTCTGGTTACCCACATCTGGCTGGTCGCGGCCATCTTGACTGCCCGAGTGGCCCTCCGTCCACCGAACATGGGGCTGAACGCGGCGCGCACGCGCCGATGACGATGCCGGAGGGCGCGCAATACAGGCCAGAGATCGACGGACTGCGCGCCGTCGCGGTCGTCGCCGTCATCCTGTTCCATACCAACCTCGGCGTCGCCACGGGCGGCTATGTCGGGGTCGACGTCTTCTTCGTCATCAGCGGTTATCTGATCTCGTCCATCATCCTGCGCGAGCTGGACCAGAAGCGGTTCACCTTCATAGGCTTCTACGAGCGGCGCATCCGCCGCATCTTCCCCGCCCTGTTCGTCGTCCTGGTTGCTACAACCGTGGCCGCCTGGTTCATCCTGCCGCCGAACCAGCTGCAGACCTATGCCCAGAGTCTAGTGGCTACGACCGCCTTCGCCTCCAACATCTTCTTCTGGCTGAAGAGCGGCTATTTCGGCGGCGACGCCGAGCTCTTCCCCCTGACCCACATGTGGAGCCTCTCGGTCGAGGAGCAGTACTACCTCTTCTTCCCCGTAATCGCCATCATCGCCGCCTGGGGCCGCAAATGGCTGCTCGACTTCGCCATGGGCGCAGCCCTGCTCGGGTCGCTTTGGCTGTGCCTGCATTTTGCCCCGCGCGATCAGATGCTGGCCTTTTTCCTGACCCCGATGCGGGCATGGGAACTGCTGTTCGGCGTGTTCGTGGCCATGCACGAGACCCGCTGGCGCGCCGTCCTGACCGGCCCGAGGTTCCTCGGCATCGGTCTGGAACTTGCCGCTGTGGCGATGATCCTGGTGCCCATCGTCCTCTATGACAGCACCACCCCGTTCCCAGGCTGGAGCGCGGTCCTGCCGGTCTTGGGGTCGGCCCTGCTGATCCTGATAGCGCGCCCCGACACTCTCGTCGGCCGGGTACTGGCCAGCCGGCCCTTCGTGCTGGTCGGCCTGATGTCCTACAGCGCCTACCTCTGGCATCAGCCGCTGTTCGCCCTGTCGCGGATGCAGGGCTTCGCAGAAAACGGCTGGCTGGCCTACGCCGGCCTGATCGCGGTGACCCTTGCGCTGGCTTGGCTGTCGCTGAAATATGTCGAGGGGCCCTTCCGGGCCCGCGACGGTTTCACCCGCCTGCAGATATATGCCGGTTTCTTCGTCGGCTCGGCCCTATTGATCGCGATCGGCCTGGCCGGCCATTTCAAGCTCGGCTTCCCTGAACGGTTCGATCGCGAGACCCTGGCCGTGGGGGCCTCGGGCGCGCCCAGCCCGAAGCGCGACGAGTGCCACGTCGAGGGTGTCGATGCCAGGGATCCCGCACAAGCCTGCCGCTATTTCCTACCGCACAACGTCAACTGGGCGGTGCTGGGCGACAGCCACGGCGTCGAGGTCGCCTATGCCTTGGCCGAGCGCCTGAAGCCGGCCAATGAGGGCGTCCTCCATCTGACCTTCAGCGGCTGCCAGGCGGCCCTTACGTTTGAGTCCGCCAACCCCGGTTGCAGCGCCTGGATGGGCAAGGCCGTGGCCCTCGTCGAACAGGATCGCCAGATCACAGATGTAATCCTGGTGTTTCGCCACAGCGGCTATCTGTATGGCGACCAGACCCGGACCTGGCCGCGCATCCCGTCCGACAAGCCGAACTTCCTGACCGACCTGTTGCCAGACATCGCGCGCGCCCAATATGTGGCCAGCCTAACGGAAATCGTCCGGCGCCTGACCGCCTCCGGCAAGCGGGTCCATGTCATGCTGCCGATCCCGGACCTGCCTACCCATGTGGAGCGCTACATCTTCACCGGCGACCGCAACGATCCTGATCGCCAGACCGGTACGAGCGTGGCTTTCTACCAGGAGCGTAACGCCTTCATCCTGCCCGTCCTTCAGCGGCTGGATGCCATGCCCGATGTCAGCCTGCTCGAGCCCGCCCGTGCGGTTTGCGGCCCTGTGGTCTGCGCGTCGCTGATTGATGGCCGCTCGATGTATTTCGACGACAACCATTTCAGCGTCGAGGGCGCGCGGCGCTTCCTGGCGACAGAAGTTGCCCGCGGTGCCCTGTCCCTTTCCGCCCCCGACGAAACCACGAAAGCCGCCGATGGCCGCTGACGCTATCCTCGTCACCGGTGCCACCGGCTTTCTCGGCCGGGCGGTGGTCGCGCATCTCCACGCCCGCGGCCGCACGGTTCGCTCCGCCGTCCGCCATGCAACCGAAGCCACCTCGGCCAGGGCGGGCACCGTGGCCGTTGGCGATCTCTCCGCCGACACCGACTGGACCAACGCGCTGAGCCATGTCGACACCATCATTCACTGCGCCGCCCGCGCACATGTGCTTAAGGAGACCTCAGCCGACCCGCTTGCCCGGTTCCGGGCGGTCAATACCGCCGCAAGCCTTAATCTGGCGCGACAGGCGGCCGCAGCGGGCGTGCGCCGCTTCGTCTTCATCTCCAGCATCGGGGTCAACGGAGCGGAGACGCGAGGGCGGCCGTTCCGTCACGACGACGCGCCCCGGCCCCACTCGCCCTATGCAATCTCCAAGCACGAGGCCGAACTGGGCCTGGCGACGGTCGCCGCCAAAACCGGGCTGGAGGTTGTGGTCATCCGCCCCCCCCTGATCATCGGTCCGGAACCGAAGGGCAATCTGGCAACGTTGAACCGGTTCATCGCCCGCGGCCTGCCGCTGCCCTTCGGTCTGATCAAGGGCAACCGGCGGGATCTGGTGTCACGCGATACCCTATGCCGCCTGATCGAGACCGTCCTCGACCATCCGGCGGCGGCGAACCAGACCTTCCTGGTCAGCGACGGTTCGGCGATTTCAACCCGCACCCTGCTGCAACGGATGGCGGCGGACCAGGGCCGGTCCCTGACCCTCCTGCCGGTGCCGCCCGCCTTGCTGGCCCTGCCGCTGAAGCTGGCCGGCAAGGGCGCGATGGCCTCCCAACTGTTTGGTGATCTGGAAGTAGATATCGCCCACACCCGTCAGACGCTCGACTGGGCACCCTGATTTTGCCGTAAGGCCGCATCCTCAGCTATTGTCAGCACATTCGATCAGCTAGAGATGGGCCGTCGAATACCTGCCCTCCGTCCGGGGCAGGGGGAGGGTCGTTTGAGCGTTTTCATCATCGCCGAAGCCGGAGTGAACCATAACGGCGACGCCGATCGCGCCCTCGCCATGGTCGACGCCGCCGCCGCTGCCGGTGCCGATGCGGTCAAATTCCAGACCTTCTCGGCAGATAAGCTCGCCGCCCCCGGTGCCGAAAAGGCAGACTACCAGAAGCGGGAAACCGGCGACGGCGACCAGCATGGCATGCTGAAGGCGCTGGAAATGTCTGACGATCTACATCGCAGGCTGATTGCCCGCTGTGTCGAACAGGGCGTCGAGTTCATGTCCACGCCGTTTGATGAGGAGGCCGCCGACCTGCTGGACGACCTCGGCATGGCGCGGATCAAGGTGCCCTCCGGCGAGATCGTCAACCACCCCTTCCTGCGCCATTTAGCCTCCAAGAACAGGCCGCTCATCGTCTCCACCGGCATGGCTACAATGCAGGAGATCGAGGAGGCCCTTGAAGTCATCGCTGCAGCGCGCAGGGTCCACGGTTTCACCGCGCCGATGACAAATATGGTCACCGTGCTTCACTGCACCTCCAACTACCCGGCCGCCGCCTCGGACGTAAACCTTCGCGCCATGCGCACCATCGCCGAGGTCACCGGCCATCCGATAGGCTATTCTGACCACACGCTTGGCGTCGCCGTCTCGACAGCGGCCGTGGCCCTGGGTGCGACTGTAATCGAGAAGCATTTCACCCTCGACCGCGCCCTGCCCGGCCCCGACCACAGCGCCTCGCTGACGGTGGAGGAGCTGACCCAGCTGATCCGCCAGATTCGCGACGTCGAGGCCGCGCTTGGTTCAGCGATCAAGACCCCGAACGAAGTTGAACTGCCCGTCCGAGCCGTCGTCCGGCGGTCGGTGATGGCGCGCCGGTCGCTCCCAGCCGGTCACGCGCTGACGGCCGGCGACCTGATACTGTTGCGCCCCGCCACGGGTATCGAGCCGAAGCATTTCGACGCCCTGCCCGGCCGCGTCCTCGGCACCACGATAGAGGCCGGGCAGCCCCTGACCTGGGAGCACCTGACCTGACCATGCGCCACATCTGCTACATCTCCGGCACGCGCGCCGATTTCGGCCTGATGTGTTCGTCGCTGGAGACCATCCGGGACCATCCGGGCCTGTCTGTCGATGTAATCGCCACCGGAATGCATCTGTCGCCATTCTACGGCGAGACCGTGCGGGAGATCGAGGCAGCGGGGCTCAGGGTTAGCGCCCGGATCCCCGTGCCACTGGAGCCGGCGACCGGCGCAACCATGGCCCGAAATATCGGCCGCATGACCGAGGCCTTTGTCGACTCCATGGAAGCCGGGCGGCCGGATGTGATCCTGTTGCTGGGTGACCGGGGCGAGATGCTGGCCGGGGCCGTAGCGGGTATTCACCTCGGCATACCGGTCGCGCACGTCCACGGCGGCGAGCGGTCCGGGACTGTGGACGAGTCGATTCGCCACGCAATCTCCAAGCTCGCCCACTTGCATTTCGTCGCCACGCCTGAGTCGCGCGAACGTCTGGTCCGCATGGGCGAGGCACTCGAGCACATATACGTCTCCGGGGCCCCGGGTCTGGACGGCCTTACCGGGATTCCGCCGCTCGACCGCGTCGAAGTCATGACCCGGTTCGGTCTGGAGCCCGGCAAGCCCTTTGCCCTGATGATCTACCATCCGGTGCTGCAGGAAACCGGCAATGCCGAGCGCGACACCGCCGCCCAGATCGCCGCCCTCTCGGCTGCCGGTCTGCAGATCATGGCGCTGAAGCCCAATTCAGACGGCGGCAGTGACGGCGTCCGCGCCGCCCTCGACGCGGCGGCCGGGACCCACGGCCTGCACGTCTTCGCCCACCTGGGTCGCGAGGATTTTCTGGCCGCCATGGCCACCGCTGACCTGATGATCGGAAACTCCTCGTCGGGGATCATTGAGGCGGCCAGTTTCGGCACGCCGGTCGTGAATGTCGGCTGGCGGCAGAACCTGCGCGAGCGCAACGCCAACACCGCCGACAGCGAGGCCGATCCGGCCGCGTTGGCCGCCGCCATCGGCCGGCAGCTGGCGCATGGCCGCTATCCGGCGTTCAACGTCTATGGCGACGGACAGGCAGGCCGCCGCATCGTCGAGGTGCTGGCCGGCAAGACCATCGACAGCGCACTGATGCACAAGTTCAACAGGTACTGAGATGATCCATCTGATCGGCGCCGGGGGACATGCCAAGGTCGTTCTGGACGCCTTGTTGGCGGGCGGCACCGAGCTGTCGGCCATCCGGATCCGCGACGGCCGAACCGAAATGCAGGGCCGCGACCTGCTGGGTGTCACCATCGACACGCCGGAGCTGGGCCCGGTCCTGGCTGGTCAGGACATACATGTGGCAATTGGGGCCGTCGGCGCTCGCGTCGCCCTGCTGGGGCAGGCCGAGGAGCTTGGTGCCCGCCCGCTGACGGTCATCCACCCCTCGGCCCGGATTTCGAGTTTCGCCGGGGTCAGCGGCGGGTCTTTCGTCGCCGCTTTGGCGATCATCGGCCCTTCGGCCCGTATCGGCCCGGGCGTCATCGTCAATCACGGCGCGATCATCGACCATGACTGCGTTGTCGGCGACCATTGCCACATCGCGCCCAATGCCAGTCTCGGCGGCGGGGTCAGCATCGGTCACCGTGTCCTGATCGGGGCCGGAGCCGTGGTCCTGCCGGGCGTCCGCATCGGCGACGACGCCGTCATCGGGGCCGGGGCCGTGGTTACCCGTGACGTCCCCGACCAAGCAGAATGGGTCGGTGTTCCGGCCGCGCCCCACGGAAGCCGCCCATGACCGACCTGTCCCGTATCAGCGCCACGCGTACCAGTTCGGTTCGCGACGCCATGGCCATGATCAACGCCTCGGGCCTTCAGATGTTGCTGCTGCTGGACGCGCAGGGACGGCTCCTGCGCACCGTCACCGACGGCGACCTGCGGCGCTTCCTGCTGGCCGGAGCGGAGATGAGCGACAGCCTCGAGGCCCTGCCTGCGATTGACTCCATTACCGCGCCGGAAGCCATCGGCCGCAAGGCAGCTCTGGCGCTGCTGGACGAGCACAAGGTCAACCACCTGCCGCTGGTCGATGATTACGATCGCGTCGTGCGGGTCCTCGACCGTCGCGAGATCGGCTCGGCCATTCTGCTGTCAACGCCCCATATGGGCGACGCCGAGATGCACTATGTCGAGGAAGCGTTCCGAACCAACTGGATCGCCCCCCTCGGCCCAAACGTCGACGCCTTCGAAAGCGAACTCGCCGCGCTGGTCGGATCGAAGCACGCCGCAGCTGTCTCATCCGGCACCGCCGCCATACATCTGGCTGTGCGGATGCTCGGGGTAAGGCCAGGCGACAGGGTATTTTGCTCGACCCTGACCTTCGCGGCATCGGCCAATCCCATCGTCTATGAGGGCGGCGAGCCGGTCTTTATCGACAGCGAACCCGACAGCTGGAACATGTCGCCCATAGCGCTGGAGCGTGCCTTCGACGCCGCGCTCGCCGAGGGCTGGCTTCCGAAAGCGGTCATCGTGGTCAACCTGTATGGCCAGAGCGCCAACATGGACCCGATCCTAGAGATCTGTAACCGGCATGGCGTGCCGATAATCGAGGACGCCGCCGAGAGTCTGGGGGCAAAATACAAGGGTAGGCCGTCCGGCATTTTCGGCCTGATGGGCGTCTATTCTTTCAACGGCAACAAGATCATCACCACCTCCGGCGGCGGCATGCTGATTTCGGATGACGAGGACCTGATCAAACAGGCGCGTTTCCTGGCGACCCAGGCGCGCGATCCAGCCCCGCACTACCAGCACAGCCAGATCGGCTTCAACTATCGCATGTCTAATATTCTGGCGGGTGTCGGCCGGGGCCAACTGCAAGTACTCGGCGACAGGGTCCAGGCCCGGCGGGCTGTGTTCCAGGCCTATGCCGACGGTCTGGCCGGCATCCCTGGGGTCGACTGGATGCCCGAGCCGGAGTGGAGCTATTCCAACCGCTGGCTCTCGGCGGCTACAATCGATCCGGCCGTAGCCGGGATCACCGCCTCCGAGATTATCCGCCGCCTCTCCGAAGAGATGATTGAGGCCCGCCCGGTCTGGAAGCCCATGCACCTGCAGCCGGTCTTCGCCCACTGTCGCCATTTCGCTCACGGCAATGCCCCCGTGTCCGACCAGATCTTCGACCGAGGCCTGTGCATGCCCTCCGGCTCGAACATGAGCGGGGCCGAGATCGCACGGGTCGTGGAGGTGATGCGCAACATCCTGACGGGGCCGCGGACTTGATCAAGCGCGCCTTCGATCTGGTCATGGCCGCCGGTGCCCTTGCCGTCTTCGCGGTGCCGATGGTGGTCGTGGCCGTCGCCGTCCGCGCGACATCACGGGGTCCGGCCATCTACTGGTCGGATCGGGTCGGGCGCGACAACGTCCTTTTCCGGATGCCCAAATTCCGTTCGATGCGGATAGAGACCCCCGCCGTGGCCACACATCTGCTGACCGACACCACCATGTGGCTCACCCCCATCGGCGGATTTCTGCGCAAAAGCAGCCTCGATGAGCTGCCCCAGCTCTGGAGTATACTGGTCGGGGACATGTCAATCGTCGGTCCGCGCCCGGCGCTTTTCAATCAGGATGACCTGATCGCCCTGCGCACAGAACAGGGGGTGCATCGCCTGCGCCCCGGCCTGACCGGCTGGGCCCAGGTCAATGGTCGCGACGAACTCCCAATTCCCGACAAGGTCCGACTGGACGCCGAATATCTCCAGAACCGGTCCTTCTCGATGGATCTGAGGACGATCTGGATGACTCTGGGCAGGGTATTGCGCGCGCGCGACATCTCGCACTGAGACCGATCGCCGGCCTCTGTCGTTACGCCCGCTTTATCGGCACAACGGCTGCCGGACCGCGCTCGGGTTCGTCACTGACAGTCCGCACCCGCGCCAGAAGGTCGAACAACAGCGCCCGAGTCGCGGCATTGTCGCCTGAGCGGGCCATCCGCTCCAGCTTCTGCACCGTCTGCTCGGTCATCCGCGCGCCCTCAATCCGGTCCGTAACGCACAACAGGCTCTGGCCGCAAATGGCCGAGACCTCACTGGAATCGACCAATTCCTCGAACAGCTTCTCGCCCGGCCGCAGGCCCGTGACCTCGATCTGGATGTCACGTCCAGGAACTTTGCCGTACAGGCCGATCAACTGGCGGGCCAGATCGATGATCTTTACCGGCTGGCCCATGTCGAGCACGAAGACCCCCAATGGTCCGTCCGGCTGCCCCGCCGAATGGGCCGTCGCGTGCAGCACCAGCTGCACAGCCTCGGGGATGGTCATGAAGTAGCGTTCGATGTCTGGGTGGGTCAGGGTAACCGGCCCACCGCGCTCGATCTGGGCACGGAAGGTCGGTACGACAGAGCCCGCCGATCCCAGCACATTACCGAACCGCACGACGCTGAACCGGGTGTCGCCGGCACCGCTCTGCTGAGCCCGCACGACCGCCTCGGCCAGGCGTTTGGTCGCGCCCATAACGTTCGGCGGATCTACGGCTTTGTCGGTGGAGATGAAGACCATGTGTTTGACGCGGGTAGCATTGGCCGCCTCGGCGATATTCCAGGTCCCGACGACATTGGTCAGCACGCTCTCGCACGGGTGCCGCTCCATCAGAGGCACGTGTTTGAGGGCCGCAGCATGGAAGACGACATCGGGACGCTCGGCATCGAACGCCTCGTTCAGCAGCAACTTATTGCGCACGTCGTATAGATATTCCCGGCGGGACAGGGTCGGCCAGAGATGCTCGATTTCCTGATCGATCTTGAACAGGCCGAACTCCGAATGGTCTAGCAGGACCAGATGACCGCAGCCCAGGCTGGCAACCTGACGGCAGATCTCAGAGCCGATCGATCCGCCGGCACCGGTAACAAGCACGCGCTTGCCGGCGACCAGGGCACGCAACGGGCCGTCCTCCAGCCGCACCGGCGGCCGGGCCAGCAATTCTTCCAGCTCAAACTTGCGCATTACCGGTTCGTCGGCCTTGCTGGCCATCTCGACGAGGCTGGGCACGCGAAGCAGCTGAACGCCACCAGTCCGCAGCTGACCCAGTCGGTCGACGCCGAAATCGGCCGGGGTCAGCGAGTCATCCAGAAAGACGAGCGCCGCCTCGATGCGGCGATCCATGAGGTCTTCAAGCACATCGAAAGCCGCCTTGGTGCCGGAGAGCACCCTGACACCGCGCAGTTCCCGCATGGTCGCGCCGCGCGTATCGGTCACGATGCCGACAGGTCTGTAGGCGTCACCGCTGCGGGCAAGTTCCCGAAGGAAGGCGTCAGCCCGGTCCATCCCGCCCACCAGGATCAGCGGCGTGCGATCGTCATGGGGACTCAGGAAGGGAGCGATGGCCTTAAGCGCCTCCTTGTCGTGGATGATCCGGCGCAGCAGCACGAGCGCCAGGGTCATGCCGATGTCGAGGATCGGCAGCAAAAGGAGGGTCGACCGCGGCAAGGCTACGCCGCGTTCGAGGAAGAAGGCTGCGGCCAGGAATATCAGGGCGGAGACAACGGAGGTGCGCACGATCGAACCGACATCGACGATAGACACATAGCGCCACAGCGCCTTGTCCGAGCGGAACGCCAGATCGAGGCACAGACCGAGAGCGGCGAAGGCCACCGCGGGCGCCCAGGACGCTTGAGCCGCCTGGATCAGGGCGGCGGGGGTGAGCCAGTTGCCCGAGGCCAGTAGGTAGGCCAGGACCACGGCGACGACGCGGATACCGGCCCGGGCCGACACCTTCAAACCCCGGATGATCAATGCGTTCGAAATGCCCAAGACGACCCCTTCCGATCCATCTATGCCTTACTGAAGAAACAGCCCGTACCTCTTGCGAATCACCATCACGGGATGACTGACAAAATCCGATCGACCTTCCAACTGTAACGCTTCGACCACCCAACGACGCATAGCCGCAGTCCGATAAACCATATCCAATCGCGCTCAAAGCAGCACGGGTCGAAAAGGGTCCGCGCTCCCGGACCAAAGACTCGCTGATCAAGGCCGGAAGATCCATTTTGCAGCGAAAGCGATGGCACACATGAAGGCGAGGGCGCTTCGATTTCAGCAGGTGTGAACGCCTTGATGACAGCATTGCCCATACAGTTGAGACTGATGGGCACGACCCTGGAAGATGCTCTCCGGCAAAATACGGGGCGTTTAACCCGGTGTCACATTGCCTCGGCATCTGGGCCTTAAAAGACAATGGTATTGACCCGACCCACTGCGGTGCTCGAAAATGCTCCACCTGCGAAGTATCAGTCGTCGATCTGCCCCCTCGCACGGCCTCACGGCCAAGCTTCCCGAAGCGGCCTTTTCCGGCCGTGAGAAAATCAAGGTACGATCGTCCATGACGCGCGCTATTCCGCTGTTTCTGATTCTAACAGTTTCCCTACTTTCCGCCTGTGGTGGTTCGAGAATGGACATGGCCGCAATGACGGCGGCCCAGCCAGTCGATCTCCAATCTACGAACATCTCGACCGCACCCCAAGCCGAGTATACGATCGGTGTGGGCGATAAGTTGAGCGTCCGTGTCTTCCAGGTTCCGGACCTTTCGTTTGAAGAACTGGTGGTGGACACCTCGGGCGACATCCAGATGCCGCTGATCGGTGCGGTACGCGCCGCGGGCCAGACAGCCGGCCAAACTTCGGCCCTGATCGCCGAACGCCTCAGCGCGCAGTATCTGCGCAACCCCCAGGTCACCGTAACCGTGACCGCGGCCGCCAGCCAGAAGATCACTGTCGACGGTGCCGTCACCAAACCGGGCGTCTTCGAGATGCGCGGCTCCACCTCCCTGCTCCAGGCCGTAGCCATGGCAGAGGGGCCGACCGGGGTCGCCGACCTGACCAAGGTCGCCGTGTTCCGAACGATTGCGGGCCAGCGTTCCGTCGCCCTGTTCGACCTTCAGGCCATCCGTCAGGGCCGCGCCGCGGATCCGACCGTGCTGGGCGATGACGTCATCGTCGTGGACACCTCGCGCATGAGTGCAGCCATGCGCGGAATTGTCAGCAGCCTCCCGGCCTTGGCGATATTCCGTCCGTTCTAGCGCAGGCTGGCAGTGTAGCCTTTTCAGGTTTCTGGGGATTCATGTTGGGGCGGTTCATCAGGGATCAGCTACGAGAGCCTTAGTTCCTTCGATTGGTGCCCGCCTGCGACACAGGGTTCTGGCAGAATAGGGGTGGCGCTGGCAGCGCTGCCGCTGGGGTAAGGCCTGACTGCGCCAGAGATCGCAGCGACCTTACGCAGCAAAGCGGAAATGGGAGCGAATTCGTGTGCGCGATGCGGGGCTTTGCGTTATCAGCCCGGAAGATTTCGGTATAGCGGCGCTCGGCCGCAATTGTTTGAGCGGATGGCATGATGCTTGACGACAACAACTTCGCTGACGAACGCAACTCACGTCCTGGCCGGGCTCCCGGCAGCGTCGGCGAAGCAGCCATGTTCGACGACGACAACACCAATTGGGCTGAAGAGCCCGAAGATCGGCCCGCGTTCGACTTGGCGTCCTACTGGCGTCTCGTGCTCAAGCACCGGATCCTTATCATCGGCTGCTTCCTCGCTGCAGTAGCGATCGGCGCGGCGATGACCCTCTTGATGACGCCGATTTATACAGCCCAGGCCACGCTTCAAATCGACCGTGAGGCCGCCCGGGTGTTCTCCGCCGAAGACGTCAGCCCCCGCGAGTCCATGTCACAGGGCGAAGACTTCTATCAGACTCAATATGGCCTGCTGCGCAGTAGGTCGCTGTCCGAGCGCGTCATCGCCAGCCTCGGCCTTGCCAGCTCCGATCAGGCGCTCACGGCGCTGGGCGTCGAGCCGCCGGTTCGCACCGGCACCGCCTCGGCCCAGGCTGAACGCCGCCGCGCCGTTGCTCTCACCGCCGTTCAGGCTGGCCTGAACGTCACCCCGGTTCGCGGATCACGGCTGGTTATTGTCGGCTTCGACAACCCCGATCCGGTCGTCGCTGCACGCATCGCAAACGGCTTCGCCGAAAATTTCATCCAGGCCAACCTGGACCGTAAATTCGAGAGCTCCTCCTACGCGCGTCGGTTTCTCGAGGAGCGGATTACCCAAACCAAGGGCCGGCTCGAAGATGCCGAGCGGCAGCTGGTGGCTTATGCCGCCAATCAGCAGATCGTCAATGTTGGGGACAATTCAGAGGGCGGAACCGCCGGCGGATCCACCCAGTCTCTGACCTCCAGCAGCCTGGTCGCCTTGAACAATTCTCTTGCCGAGGCACGGGCCCAGCGCATCGCCGCCGAGGAACGTTGGCGTTCGGCGCGCAGTGCCGAGCTGATGACCCTCCCGGAAGTGCTCTCCAACCCGTCGATCCAGCGGCTCACCGAGCAGCGGGCCCAGCTGGATTCCGATTACCAGCAGAAGCTGAGCATCTATCAGCCCGACTACCCAGAGATGGTTCGCCTCAAGGCCCAGATCGACGAGGCAGACAGCCAGATCCAGACGATCGCTACCAACATCCGCACCTCGATCCAGAGCCAGTATCAGATTGCTGCTAACCAGGAGCGCGCGCTCCAATCTCAGGTCGGCGGTCTCACGGGCGACGCCCTTGATCTGCGCAGCCGGACCATCCAGTACAACATACTCCAGCGCGAGCTGGATACGACCCGCACTCTCTATGAGAGCCTGTTGCAGCGCTACAAGGAAGTCAGCGTCACGGGCGACATCACCGCAAACAACATCTCGATCATCGATAGCGCTAACCCGCCGTCGGTGCCCTCCGAGCCGAATATGTTGATAAATCTGGCTATCGCCTCGATTTTGGGTCTGGGTCTGGGCCTCTTGGCAACGCTGGTCATCGAGGCGCTCGACGAGACCATCGCGACCCCGGACGATGTAGAGAAGAAGCTCGGCATGTCGGTTCTCGGCATCGTGCCCCTGCTTGAAAAAGGCCAGACAACGGCGGCAGCGCTCGCGGATATCAGATCCGGCTTCTCGGAAGCCTACTACTCCCTTCGAACGGCGCTGCAGTTCTCGACACCCAACGGAGCACCACCCAGCCTTCTGGTCACAAGCTCCCGCCCTGCGGAGGGCAAGTCGACGACCGCCTATTCGGTGGCGATCAATCTGGCCCGGATCGGCAAGCGAGTGCTGCTGGTAGATGGTGATCTGCGCAATCCATCGATGCACCGCGTTGTCGGGGTCGAGAATGAGCGAGGCATGAGTAATCTTCTTTCGGGTTCGGCAGACCTTGCCTCCGCAGTTCAGCGAACGCGCCAGGAAAATCTCTTCTTCATTCCAAGCGGCCCGCTTCCGCCGAACCCGGCAGAACTGTGGGGCGGCGTTCGCCTGAGCCAGATCCTTGCAGAGTCCCGCAAGAATTTCGACCACGTCATCATCGACGGCCCGCCGGTTCTGGGCTTTGCGGATGCACCGATGCTCGCGGCGACGGTCGGCAGCGTGCTGTTTGTGCTGGAAGCGAGCGGTACCCGCAGGAGTCAGGCGCGAGGTGCCTTGCGTCGCCTGAAGGTCGGGCGCGCTCGCCTCTTGGGAGCCGTCCTATCCAAATTCAGCACAAAATCGACGTCCTATGGCGGCTATGACTACGCCTATGATTATAATTATGGAGCCCAACCCGAGGCGAAGGGCGGCAAGAAGGGCAAGCGGGGTTGAGGGAGCGGGCTGACAGGTCCGTTCCCAGTCGTCCCCGACAGGGCGTCGGGGATATGGCCTCCTACGGCCTGATCATCGGCGCCGTCCTGCTCGGCTGGCAGATCGCCATCCAGCCCCTGATACAGCGCGCACCGGTCGAGATGGCGGTCAGCCTGGCCCCGGGATCGTCGCTGGTCCTGCGCCGGGCGGCCGAATCGGAACTGGCGGCCGGGCGTACCGAAAATGCCGCGTCCCTGAGCCGGGACGCCCTGGTCCGGTCGCCGTTTGATGTGCGGGCACTCCGTGTGTTCGGCCTGACGGAAGCCCGCGCCGGGCGCGAGGATGCCGCCGACGAAATCCTGACCCTGGCCGGCAACTGGAGCCTGCGCGACGACCCGGCCCATGCCTGGCTGGTGGAACGTCGCCTGCGCCGCGGCGACTACGCCTCATCATTCGCCCACGCCGACACCCTGGTCCGGCGCCGGGAGGATATCCAGCCGCAGGTTTTTCGACTGTTCACCGTCGCCGGTAACGCGGACCCGCAGCGAGCCCTGCCGGTCGTCGCACGGCTGCTGGCTGCCAAACCGCCGTGGCGCCCCGCCTATCTTGCCAGCCTGAACCTGACCCCGGAGGGTCTTCAGGTCGCCGGCAACCTGGCGATTCTTCTTCAGGCCGGCCGGGAGCCCTTCTCAAATCAGGAACTCCAGGACCTCTACGGCTCGTTGATCAATGCGGGCGGGATTGAGGCGATCCAGACCGTTCGCGGGCGACTGAACCGGCCCTCGCTCGCCACCCTTGTGACCAACAGCGGGTTTGATGAAGCCGACCATCCGGGACCGTTTCAGTGGCGCCTGTACGAGAAGGCAGGGATTGCTGCAGAGATCACCGCCGATGACCTGGCCCCTTCCAACGTCGCCCTGCGCGTCGTCTACGACGGCTATGCGACAGGCACCGTCGCCGAGCAGCTGGTCTATCTGGCACCGGGAGCCTATCGCCTGACCGCCGCGGTCAGAACCGAGAGCGGCAATCCGGCCGACCGTCTGGCATGGACCCTCACCTGCGCCACCGCAGGCGGCGGGGACAGGGCGTCCACGCCGGCCGGTGCCCGGGGAGCCTCGACCGACGCCTGGGCAACCCTGTCTGGACGATTCGAGGTGCCGGCCAACTGTCCGGCCCAATGGCTCAGGCTGGAAACCCGCGCTGCAGACCGACGGGATCCCACGCTGGTCTGGTTCGACCGGGTCAGGCTTGCTCGCGCGGGCTGAAGGCCGGGAGGCCCTGACCGCGACAGATTAAGGTGAATCCGTATTGCTTTTGAAACCTTCGCCCGCTAGAGACACTGCATCATTCGAGCGTTGGACCCAAGGGTTCGGCGTGTTCAAGGGGAATAGAACCATGCGTAAGACCATCGCCGCTGTGACCGCAGGCCTGCTGCTCGTCGCCGGACAAGCCGCTGCCGCCAACACCTCTGCCGTCGCCCGCGTTGGTGACCGCGTCGGTGCAACTGCCGAGGCCAACTCCGAGTTCGCCGGCGTTCCGGTCTTCGTGCTGCTGATCGGTGCCGCTGTTCTGATCACCACCGTTGTGGTTGCGACCGACGACAGCTCGGAAAGCAACTAATATCGGCTGGCTCGCTGCTTCCGTCAGCTGACTGACACAGCGAGTGCCTTCATCTAAATGGAAAGACCAGTGGGACGGTGTCGCAATC
>Ga0247831_1002000_pt1 | contig 35155 bp, 37 predicted proteins | sample LaCruzMarch2015__9_FD_192406 | JGI IMG/M metagenome (GOLD analysis project Ga0247831, IMG submission 192406) | Freshwater microbial communities from meromictic Lake La Cruz, Castile-La Mancha, Spain - LaCruzMarch2015_1m | ecosystem: Environmental > Aquatic > Freshwater > Lake | place: Spain...
TGCCGGCGTTGCCGACCGGCAAAATGTGGATATCCGGCGCGTCGCCCAATTCCTCGATGATTTCGAAGGACGCCGTTTTTTGTCCTTCGATCCGGAACGGATTGATCGAGTTGACGATCTCGAAACGCCCGTCGGCGCCGAGTTCGCGCACCAACCGCAGGGCATCATCAAAGTTGCCGCGGATGGCGACGACTTTGGCCCCGTAAATAAAAGCCTGGAGCAATTTGCCGGCGGCGATTTTTCCGGCGGGCAGCAGCACGGCGCAGGCCAGGTCGGCACGTGCGGCGTAAGCGGCGGCGGCGGCCGAGGTGTTGCCGGTCGAAGCGCAAATGACCGCCTTGGCTCCGCGCTCGACGGCTTTGGAAATGGCCATCGTCATTCCGCGATCTTTGAAAGATCCCGTCGGGTTGAGTCCCTCGTATTTGACGTAGACCTCCGCGCCGCGCCCGACGAGGCGGCTCAGCTTCGGCGAATAAATCAGCGGGGTGGATCCCTCGTTGAGCGAGACCACGGGGGTGGCCTCGGTGACTGGGAGGTACTCCCGGTAGCGGCTGACCACCCCTCGATCGTGCCGGTTTGTCACGAAGCAGCCTCCACCCGGTAAAGCGCCGGTTCGCCGTGCACGCAATCGAGCACGCGGATCTTTTGCAACGCCGAAATGACGCGTCCGCGAGGCGCATCATGGATCATGAGCACGAGCACCGCGAGCTCACCCTCGGGCGTCTCGGGTTGGATGACCGAAGAAATACCGATGTCCGACTCTCCGAGCACCCCGGCGATGCGGGCCAGCACACCCGGTTGGTCATCGACACCGAGTCGGAGGTAAAACGCGCTGGTCACCTCGTCAGCCGGACGCAATTTTCCGTAGAGGCCGTGCGGGATAAAACCAAAGGACTCTCGCGGGGAATCGAGTGCGATCGCGGCATCAGCCAGATCGCTGATCACGGAACTCGCGGTTGGATCCCGGCCAGCGCCGCGCCCGTAGAAAAGCGCGTCACCCACCACATCCCCCCGCACCGCGATGGCATTGAAGACCCCTCTGACCGAAGCGAGTATATTTTCGTTCGGCACGAGCGAAGGCTGGACGCTCACCTCGACCGATCCGTCGGGGCAAGCGTCGATGAAACCGAGCAGCTTGATCGTGTAGCCGAGTTGCGCGGCAAAGCGGATGTCGCCCGGTGTGATTCCCTCGATACCCTCGACGAGCACGTCTTTCGAAGGCACCCAGAATCCATAGGCCAGCGAGGCGAGAATGATTGCTTTGTGTCCGGCATCCCAACCGTTCACATCGAGCGCCGGGTCGGCCTCGGCGAAGCCCGCGGCCTGCGCCTCGGACAAAGCGGAAGCAAAATCAAGGCCGCTTTCGGCCATGCGGGTCAGGATGTAATTGCTCGTGCCATTGATAATGCCACGAACGCGGAGAAAATGATTGGCCACGAAAGCTTCGCGGACGGCCTTGATGATCGGAATACCGCCGGCCACCGCTGCCTCGTAAAAAACCGGAACACGCTTTTCGGTGGCGAGCCGGAAAATTTCTGCCCCGTGTTCGGCCAACAGGGCCTTGTTTCCCGTGACAACGATTTTGCCGCGACGGATCGCTTCCATGATGAGTTCGCGCGGTTCTTCCATGCCTCCCATCAGCTCCACCACCACCTCGACCGAGGGATCGTCGAGCAAGTCGCGCCAATTTTTGGCGAGGAGCGCGGGCGGGACGGAAACATCCCGGTTCTTGGTTGGATCTTTGACCGCGATTTTCCGGACAACAAGATCGCGGCCTATCCGCTCACGGAGGAGAGCCCGGTTTTTTTCCAGATTAAGAAAAACCCCGGCTCCAACCGTACCGAACCCGGCTAAACCGATACCAATATCGCGCATAATGAAGACTCTGTATCCTGCAGGTCGAGGGGCAGCACGGCAATCCTTTGGTGTCCGTCGCGCCAAGACCGTCCTGACACCTGCCGGCACGGCTTGCCAAGGAAGTTGCCGGCACATTTTGCTTGCGTTCACGCGGCCCAGGGACGGCTAATGCTATAGTTGCGAGCAGGGCCCATCGCCGCCTGACCCATTCCCCACACAAGCCCATGAATATGAAACGACTTCCCCTTGCCGCACTCGGTCTTTTTTTGATTGCGGCTTTGATCGCCTTGGCCGCCCTCTCCGTCTCCGAATCAGACTTGCCCTCGAGGCAGGTGAAGGCCGCGAACACCAAAGCACCGGGTGAGAGCGATTCTTCTGCCTTCACCGCAATTTCCAGGCCAGCTGAGGACAAGCGCACCCAAGCCGCGGCAGCCACAACTCCGGCGACCCAGCCATCGCCTTGGCAAAACCCGCAACCGACGCAAGCCACTCCGGTCACCCGAGCCGCCTCAGCCGTCCGCGCCCAACCGACCGCCCCGAGGGTTGGCTCGATGGATCTTCCCGCCCCGTCAACTGACGGGGGCGCGATATCGCAGCGCTCCGGACCGGCTTACGGCATGATCTCCAGCCCCACAGCGGAAATTCTCGCAGGGAAGGACTTGAATAATCCGGACCAGCGCTCCGCAGCGGTCGCGGAAATGCATGCGGCGGAAGACGCGAGGTATGCTGCCGTGCTGGCCCGGGCCGCACAGGCCGGGGTCCCGGTGAGAGTCCGGGGACCGGAGGGCGGTCTTGCCATCCTGCACGATTTCCGAGCCGACGAGCCGCTTTACCGGACTACCTTGAACGCCAATGCCGCGATTTCAACCGGAGCAAATTTGGTCCGTCAAACCGCCCCTTACAACCTGAACGGTTCCGGGATTAAGGTTGGCATTTGGGACGGCGGGTCTGTTCGCAACACGCATCAGGAGTTCACCACCAGCCGCGTGGTCAAGAAAAACGCCTCGGTGGCGAGCGACGATCATGCCACCCACGTGGCAGGCACGGTCGGAGCCGCCGGAACACAAGCCAGCGCCATGGGAATGGCCCCCTTGGCCGCGATCGATTCCTACGACTGGAACAGCGACTACGCCGAAATGACCGCGGCCGGCGCCTCGTCGGCGACCGATTCCAGCGGCAAAATACCGGTTTCCAACCACTCCTACGGATACAACGCCACAGCCGCCGACATGGGGCGCTACGAAACGGAATGCAACTCGGTCGATGCGCTCGCGGCCGGTTTGCCTTACACCTTGATTTTTTGGGCCGCAGGCAACGAGCAGCAGGATTACGGCAAACCCTTCGCCGGCTACCAGTCGGTCACGTTCAACGGCTTGGCCAAAAATGTTCTGACCGTCGGTGCGGCCAACGATGCCGTGACCTCAGGCTTGCGCGATGTCAGCAAGGGCACGCTGGCCTCTTTCTCGAGCATGGGGCCGTGCGATGATGGCCGCATCAAACCCGATATCGTGGCCAACGGGGTGAATATCTACTCGTGCGTGGCGGCTAATAACACGTCCTACGACGGCACCTACAGCGGCACCAGCATGGCCACCCCGAACGCCTCAGGCTCCGCCGCACTCCTGCAAGAGCTCTACAAAAAGAATTTCTCCGGCCAGTTGATGCGCGCCAGCATGCTCAAGGCCCTCCTCATCCACACCGCCACGGACATGGGGCGTCCGGGCCCGGACTATCAATACGGCTGGGGCTATCTCGATACCAAAGCAGCCGCCGATGTGATCGAAGCTCACAAGGTGGCTCCTGCTGCCCCCAAGCTGATCGAGAACTCAATCAACGCTACCGGCCAGATCCGCACCAATACCTTCACTTGGGACGGCGTCAGTCCCATCCGCGCCACGCTTGCCTGGACCGACCCCGCCGGCGCCGCCCAGACCGCGACAAACAGCCGCACGCGCAACCTGATCAACGACCTCGACCTGAAAATTACCGCACCCGATGGCACCACAACGTTTCTCCCTTACGTCATGCCTTTCGCCGGGACGTGGACCACGGCCTCCATGACGGCAAACGCGGTCACCGGGACCAACCGGGTCGACAACGTCGAACGCATCGATATTCCCAAGCCGATCCAACCCGGAACCTACGCGGTCACCGTCGGAATGCATGGCACCAACGTCCTGGCCGGGACAAACCAGGTTTATTGTCTGGTCGTCACCGGCGGAAAGGGTTCGCTTAGCCCGACGCCGACGCCCACCCCTGCACCCACCCCTGCACCGACACCTGCACCGACACCCACCCCGGTGCCGACGCCCGTACCAACGCCGCAGCCGACGCCGACACCCACCCCCACTCCGGTCCCACCTCCCTCCGACACGGCGACATTTGCCGCGACGGGCCTTCCCCAATCCATTCCGGACAATAACTGGGACGGCCTCACGAGCAGTCTCAACGTCACTTCCACCGGAAAAATTTCCTCTCTGACCGCGTCGGTCAACATCCGCCATCCTTACAAGAGCGACCTGCGCGTCACCTTGATCTCGCCGTCAGGAACCCGCGCCATACTCCATGACAGGAGCGGGAAGCGTCAAAATGATGTCATTCTGGTGAATATTCCGGTCACAACCTTCCAAGCAACTGCAGCTGCAGGACAGTGGAAGCTTCTTGTGCAGGATCTCTCGCGACGCGACACCGGAACCCTCAATTCCTGGTCCCTGACCGTCACCACCGCGCTGTAGGCGCGGGTCCGTTCACCAGACCCGAGCAGCCAACCCCGGCTCATGCGCCGCGGAAGCGCTCAACCCGGATGCCCCACCTCGGCATCAAGGAATTTCCTCAATTCCTCGAGGTTGCTTTTCTGCCGGGCGGAAATGGCAACGAGCGGGATGCCGGGGAATTCCTGGCCGAGACGGGGAAGATTTTCCTCCGCCCCCGGAAGATCGGTTTTGTTGGCAACCAGCGCCCAGGGGCGCCGCGCGAGAAGGGGATCGTAAAGGCCGAGTTCCTCGCGGATCTTCTTTGCGTCCTCCACCGGATCTCGTCCCTCGCTGCCCGCCGCATCGACCACGAGGAGCAGCGTGCGACAGCGGACAATATGCCGAAGGAAGTCATGACCGAGCCCGACATCGAGGTGCGCCCCCTCGATCAGACCGGGAATATCCGCCACTGTCGCGCGGCGGAAACCGGGGAAATCCATCACACCAACCATCGGGTGCAGAGTGGTGAACGGATACGCCGCGACCTTGGGATGGGCCGCGGAAAGCACACCAAGCAAAGTCGATTTTCCCGCGTTCGGGTAGCCGACCAGCCCCGCGTCAGCGATCATGCGCAACTCGAGGAAAAACCAACCCTCCTCTCCCGGCGTGCCCTCGGTGTACTGACGCGGAGCACGGTTGCGTGAACTTTTGAAATGGATGTTGCCCCGGCCGCCACGGCCGCCCTGGCAGAGCAGGAACTCGGCGCCTGCTTCATTAAAATCGACGAGCAACTCGAGATCCTTCGGATCGACTTTGCGCCGACGCAAAGGCATTTCCTCCCCGTCGTCGAATTTCAGCGGGTTGTGCGGCGCCACATCCGGCAACCGGTAGACCAGCGTCCCGACCGGAACGGGGACAATTTTGTCGGGCGCCGCACGCCCGTATTTCTGCTTTCCCATGCCATTGGCGCCACTTTTGGCCCGGACAATCGGTTCGTAGTAGAGATTGACCAAAGTATCGACCTGCGGATCGGCCCGCAGGATGATGCTGCCCCCGTCGCCACCGTCGCCACCGTCGGGACCACCCAGAGGCACGAATTTTTCGCGGCGGAAGCTGGAGCACCCGTTCCCTCCGCTGCCGGCAATGGCGTGGATGCGGATCTGGTCGACAAACATTGGTTGGTGGCGCGCGGGAGAAACCCGGCGCTCCGGTTATTCCTCTTCACCTTCCCCGACGACCGGCGGTTCCCCGCCCTGCTCTTTCGTCGCTTCGAGCTGCTTGAGCGCATCGGAAGCATCATCCACCTCATCGAGCACGGCGCGACTGACCAGGATGGGCGCTTTTTGCTGGATGGCCATGGCGATGCAATCGCTCGGGCGCGCATCCAACTCGATGATTTTTTTCTGATGCAATTCGTTCTCGGCGGAGACAATGAGCCGGGCATAGAAGGTGCTGTTCTTCACGTCATTGATCACCGCACGGTCCACCTTCGCGCCAAAGGCGGCAAGCACGTGGGCCATGAGGTCGTGGGTCAACGGACGCTCTTTCTCCGTGCCCGCCAGGAACATGTTGATCGCGTGGCCGACCGTGGCATCGACATAAATGACGAACGTCTTCTCCTCGGTGCCGAGAAACAGGGCCGCTCCATTGGCGGTCGGGACAACGGCCTTGAGTTGGACCGGAACAACTTGCTGCTGCGACATCAAGGGCAAATTACGCTTGGTCGGCCACCAAATCCAGAGGCAAAATCCGCTGATCTGGCGGACTGCGCGCTCGCCCCTGGGCTGGGAAGCAGTCAGGATGGGTATCGATGGAGCCTGTCATCGAATTTATCGGTACCCGTTGGACCGGCGCGGTAGAGGTCGTGCTGCTCGCCGTGCTGCTCTACTACGGTTACCTGTATTTCCGCGGTACCCCGGGCGCGAAAATTCTCGTCGGTCTCGCGCTCATCTTCATCAGCCTCACCCTGGCTTCGCAGCTTCTCGACCTCAACGTCATCGGTTGGCTCCTGCGCAGCTTCTCCGTTTTTCTCGCCATCGCCCTCGTGGTCATTTTCCAGCCGGAACTGCGACGCGCCCTGACCGAACTCGGCAGCCAGCATTTCTTCCGGTCCTCCCTGCAGAAAAAAGAATCGATCGACCAATTGGTCGACACCGTTTTCGACTTGGCCAGACGCCAGTTCGGCGCGCTTATCGCCCTCGAGCGCGACATCAGCATCCGCCAATTTGCCTCGACCGGCGTCGACGTGGACGCCGTGTTTACCAAGGAACTCATCCTGACCATCTTTCACCCGAAAACAGTGCTGCACGATGGCGGTGTTATCGTGCAAAACGACCGCGTGGCCGCCGCAGCATGCATCTTTCCGCTCACCGCGCGTGAAGACCTCGACCGCAGCCTCGGGCTGCGCCACCGTGCCGGCATCGGCATCACCGAGGAGTCGGACGCCATTGCCATCCTTGTCTCGGAGGAAACCGGCCAGGTCTCGCTCTGCCATCGCGGCATCCTCGAACGCAACCTCAACATCGACCGCTTCCGCCGCCGCCTCAACCAACTCCTCCTCCTCGAGAAGTATGAAACAGATTCTCCTGCACAATTGGAAAATTAAGCTGACCTGCCTCCTGCTGGCTGCGGTGGTCTGGTACCTTATCCAACACAACGTCGACCCGGGCGGCGACGGGCGCGGTCGCCCGGCTGCGGCCGAACGTGCCAAAAAATGACCCGGCGCTACTTCGGGACAGACGGCATCCGTGGCCGCGCCGGCGAAACGCCGATCACGGCGGAGTTTGCCGAAAAACTGGGGCGTGCGCTGGTCCGCGTCCTGGACAAAGCAAATCCGGTCATCGCCATCGGACGCGACACCCGTCAATCCGGCCCGATGCTCCAAGACGCACTGGCACGGGGTATCACCTCGGCCGGGGGCAAGGTATGCTTGCTTGGCGTCCTGCCCACCCCCGGGGTGGCCGCCTTCGTGGTGGCCAACCGCCTCGATGCCGGGGTGGTCATTTCTGCGTCCCACAATCCGGCCCGCGACAACGGGATCAAATTTTTCTCCGGCGACGGATTCAAGCTCCCTGACGCCACCGAATTTGCCATCGAAGAGCAACTTGATGGCGAGTTTGCCACCGGCATGGCGGGAACTGTGTCCGTGATCGAAGATGCCGCCCGCCAATACGTGGCGCATGCCCTGCGATCGTTGCCGGCCGGCTTTTCGCTGCACGGGCTCAAGGTCGCGGTGGACTGCGCCAACGGGGCCGCCTCCGAGACAACACCGGCCGCCTTGCGGGTCCTCGGCGCCGAGGTGCACGTCTTCCATGCCTCGCCGGACGGGAGCAACATCAATGCCGACTGCGGCAGCACCGTGTCCCGCGAGATCAGCCGTCTGGTCAAGGAATCCGGAGCCCGGGTCGGACTCTCCCACGACGGCGATGCCGACCGGCTTCTCCTCTGCGATGAGACGGGCGACCCGCTCGACGGCGACGAACTTCTCGCCATGGCCGGACTCGACCTGCTGCGCCGCGGTGAGTTAACGGGCAACACGGTAGTTGCCACCGTGATGAGCAATCTCGGGCTGGACGAAGCCATCGAACAAGCCGGCGGCAAGGTGATCCGCACGGCGGTCGGAGACCGCTATGTGCTCGAAGCCATGCGCGAGGGGGGATTCATCCTTGGCGGCGAGCAGAGCGGCCACATGATTTTTCTGCGTCACGGCACGACCGGCGACGGGCTTGTTTCCGCCCTGCAGATTTTCCGCCTCATGGCCGAGGGCGGAAAACCGCTGAGCGAACTCCGCCAAGCGATCCGGAAATACCCGCAGGCGCAGCGCGCGGTGTCCGTAAAGTCCCAACCGGCTCTCGAATCGGTGCCGGCGATCCAGGCTGCCATGACCGCCGCGGAACAAGCACTCGCCCCGCGCGGCCGCGTCTTGGTCCGCTACAGCGGCACCGAACCGAAACTGCGCATCCTCCTCGAAGGCCGCGATGCGGGCATGCTTGAGACGCACGCTGACCGCATTGCCGACGCCGTGCGCCAAAGTCTGTAGGTGGATCGCGCTGTCCAGCGCGATCACGCTTGAATTATCGCGCCCGAAGAACGCGATCTACCTCAACCCGAAGCACCCGCCTACTCCGCGCGACGGTTGTCGCGCTGGGGGACGAAAGAATTATTGATGATGTCGAGAACGCGTTGTCCCGGCAGGACACGGTCTGAAATCTCATCAAGATTGCCGTCCCGCCCGATGACAAAGACGGCAAAGTCTCCGGCAACTCCATAAGATTGCACGATGGCACCCGGATTGGCGGCGAGGACAAAAGGGATATTGGATCGGATCACACCCGGCTCCCCGGTGAAGGCGGCAACCATGACCGCCTTGTCGTTACCGAGGAGTTGGTAGGTCTTTGCCAGCTCTTTCGCCTGTTTACGGAAATTCCGGTGCTCCGGGGAGGGAGCGACCACAAGAACGACGGGCTGACCGCGCAGCGACTTGAGGGTCGTGCGGCTACCTCCCGATTTGAGCCACGCAAAATCGGGTGCCCAGCGCGCCACATTGGCGGAGACACCGGAGAAGGCAGCGCAAACAAGGAGCAGGAAAGCCAGACGGCGCATGGTCGCGGAGCGCATCAGATTTTCATGATATCGCCTTCCTTGGACGTCAGTTGGGCATCCACGTCGGCGACAAATTTATCGGTAAGTTTTTGGATCTGCGTCTCGGCACTCTTGAGATCGTCCTCGGTCAAACCGCCTTCCTTCTGCATTTTCTTGGCTGTTTCCATGGCATGACGGCGGGCCGCACGCATGCGCACCCGGGTTTCCTCGGCCATATTCTTGAGCGTTTTGACCAGGTCCTTGCGCCGTTCCTCGCTGAGTTCGGGGACGGGAAGACGGATGAGCTTGCCGTCGACCGAGGGGGTGATGCCGATCTTCGATTCATTGATGGCTTTCTCGATCGGTTTTATCGTCGAGGCGTCGAAGGGCTGGATGACGATGAGCCGCGGTTCCGGCGTGCTGATCAGCGCGAGCTGCTTGAGCTTCATGACCGAACCGTAGGCGTCCACCTCGATCCCCTCGACGAGGGCCGGTGAGGCTTTGCCGGTGCGCACGCTGCTGAATTCGTGCTTCATGAAATCGAGGGCTTTATCCATGCCCTCTTCTGCGGTGAAAAGAATTTCGTCCATAAAATATCAGGTTCCGGTGACCAGCGTACCGATCGGTTCTCCCGAGACCGCGCGCTTGATGTTGCTCGGACCCGCGATATCGAACACCACGATAGGCATCTTGTTGTCCATGCAAAGGCTGAAGGCGGTGGAATCCATAACCTGCAGCCGCTTCTGCAAGGCTTCGGTGTAGGTGATCCGGTCGTATTTCTTGGCCTCCGGATGCGTCTTGGGATCGGCATCGTAAATGCCGTCGACTTTGGTTGCCTTGAGGATGACGTCGGCACCAATCTCGTTGGCCCGGAGTGCCGCGGTCGTGTCGGTGGAAAAGAAGGGGTTGCCTGTGCCGGCGACGAATATGACCACGTGCCCGTTTTCCAGGTGCCGCAGGGCACGCCGCAGAATGAAGGGCTCCGCCACGTTGTTCATTTCGATCGCGGTTTGCACGCGGGTCGTCACGCCGAGGTCCTCCAGGCCGCTCATCAAGGCCATGCCATTGATCACTGTGGCCAACATTCCCATGTAGTCGGCCGTGGCGCGGTTCATGCCGCGGTGGGAGGCGGCCAAACCGCGCCAGATGTTGCCGCCGCCGATGACCACCGCGAGTTGGACCCCAAGACCGGCCACTTCTTTGATTTCGGCCGCGAGAGCGCTGACAATCTGGGGTGAGATGTTGTCTTTGCTGCCCGGTTCGCGCAGGGCCTCGCCGCTGAGTTTGAGAAGTACTCGACGATACTTGGGCGATTCGGGCATGGCATGACGTTAGCCGAGCGGACCTCATGGCTTGAAGCGAAAAAGCCGTGAAAAAAAGATCCCCGCGAGCGGATTCCGGCGTAAGTTGGGTTGAAATGACTGCGGCCTCCGTCCAACTCCCGGCCTCCATGCCCGTGATGGCCCTCCCCGGAGTGACCCTTTTCCCCAACGCGTTGCTGCCGCTCTTCATTTTCGAACCCCGTTACCAAGCGATGCTCGCCTCGGTTCTGGCCGGGGACCGCATTTTTGCCGTCGGCATGGTTCGGCCGGACACCGGGGAGGAGTCAGTCTTCCCCGTCGCTGGGGCCGGTTTGGTCCGCGCCTGTGTGGGCCAACCCGACGGCACCAGCCAACTCATCCTGCAGGGCTTGGCCCGCGTCGAGTTGACCGATTTCGAACAAAAGGACCCCTACCTCATCGGCAGGGCCAGGCCACTGGCCACGGTGATCGATGACGAGGAGGCGTGCCAAGGCTTGCGGCGTGAACTGCAGGACATTTGTACCGGACTCGTCTCCCGAGGGATCGAACTGCCGGAAACATTTGTCAATGCCGTCGGGGAGATGAGCGATCCGTCGACGCTCGGCGATCTCTTCGCGCAGCATCTCGTGCGCGATCCCATCGCGGCGCAGGAAATTCTTTCCGAACCCGGATTGTCCCGGCGCCTGCGCAAGTTGGTCGGCACACTGCGGCGCGAGTGGCAACAGTTTCCCTCCTGAGCGGAATGAACAAGCAGGGTATTCTCGCCTTCCCCCAAGAGAGGGCTGCCCCCCCCGCCCCAAAAGGTCCGTTGACCGTAAGCCTCCTCAATCGCGCGGTCCGCGAATGCCTCGAGGGAAACCTCGGGACGGTCTGGGTGCAGGGCGAACTTTCCAATCTTCGCCGGCAACCATCCGGGCACCAATATTTCAGCCTGAAAGACGAAACCGCCCAGGTCTCGTGCGTCCTTTTCCGCAGTTCGACCTCGGGGATCCCACCATTGCACGATGGGATGAAAGTCGAGTTGTTCGGCGACATCTCGGTCTACGAGGCGCGCGGCCAATACCAAATCGTCGTCCGCCGCATCCAACCCCGGGGCGCCGGCGAACTTGAGGCGCGCCTCCGCGCCCTGCAGGAAAAGCTCCGGGCCGAGGGACTTTTCGACCAGTCCCGCAAAAAGCCCCTGCCTCCCCACCCCGTCCGCGTCGGGGTGGTCACCTCGCCGACCGGAGCCGCGATCCGCGACTTCTTGCACGTCCTGCGCCGGCGCGCGCCGCACATTGAAGTCTTCATCGCTCCGGTCCGTGTGCAGGGCCGGGGGGCGGCAATGGAAATTGCCGGAGCAGTCGGACGCTTCGCCGACGCTGAGAACCATGACTTTCCCGCGGTAGATGTCATCGTCGTCACCCGCGGCGGCGGAAGCCTCGAGGACCTCTGGGAATTCAACGAAGAGGTCCTCGCCCGCGCCATGGCCGCCAGCGGCGTGCCGGTCATCTCCGCCGTCGGCCATGAGACGGATGTGACCACTTCGGACCTCGTTGCCGACGTGCGCGCCCCCACGCCGAGTGCCGCGGCGGAAATTCTCAGCACGGATCGCACCGAGACGATCGACCGGCTGCGTTCCATGGTCCGGCGTATCGGGCGCGATGCCGGCATCCATGTGGCCCAAGCCCGCTCGCAACTCGAACTGCGTGCCGCTTCCGGAGTATTCCGACTGCCCTTGCGCCGGATCGGCGACTGGCGCCAGTTGACGGATGACCTGCACGCTCGCAGCAGTTCGGCCGTCTTGGCTCGCCTCGCTTTGCTCCAAGAGGGAGCTGGCAGGGCGAAGGCTGTTCTCGCGGCCCGTTCCCCGTCGGCACGTCTGGCTTTTTGGTCCGACCGTCTGGCTGCCCTGAATCGACGCGGTGGGAAAGCAGCGACAGCTTGCCTGCAACAAAGCCGGCTCAAGAGGGAGCGTCACTCCCACGCTTTAGAATTGCTGGGGCCGCGCCAAACCCTGGCCCGCGGCTTCACCATCACGATGGACACCCGGGGTCGTCCACTGACCTCGGCCCGGCAAGCCGCCGGGGAAGAGGTGATCGTTACCGTCTTCGCCGATGGGAAAATAAAGTCCGCACCGGCGGTCTGAAACTCGCATCAAGGCAACGCCGCACCCTGCGTGCGTCGTTGCTCCACCACACCGACGAGCTGCCTGGTCAATTCCGCCACGCGCACCTCGCCGGGCGGCGGGAAGGAACACGGCCTCACCATGGCCTCGCGGAGGTAGTTGAGGTAGACGGGACGGCGGATTTCCACCGCGCCAAAATTCTCGAGGTGATCGGTCACCCACTGGATATCAAGCAATCCGAACTGATGCGCGCGGAGAATCCCGACCAGCGCAAGCAGGGCCACTTTCGAAGCCTCCCCGACCCGGGAAAACATCGACTCGCCAAAAAAAACACCGCCCAACTGCACACCATAAAGCCCGCCGACCAGATCTCCTGCCTGCCAAACCTCGACACTGTGGGCGGAACGCGCGGCAAATAGATCCGCATAAACCCTCGCGATGGCCGGATCGATCCATGTCTCGGGACGGTCCGCACAGCCGGCCACTACCTCAGGGAAGGCTGTATCCACACTCACCGTGAAATCCAAGCGCCGGAGCAACCGGCGGAATCCATGGGGCAAATGAAAGCCGTCCAAGGGCAGGATGCCCCGCGGGTCCGGCGAAAACCACCGCAACCGCCCATCGCCGCAACCCATCGGGAAGAACCCGTCCCGGTAAGCGCGCAGGACCGATACCGCGGTGAGGCGCTCGGGAGGAAAGGACTGGGAAACCAGATCCGACATGGCAACGTAACCTTTGCAGCAAACCGTCCCGTCATGCAACCCGCTCATTCCGCTGTTGCCCCCGGGACGGCAGGACATTACTTACAGAGTTTCAATCCATCATGATTTCCGACCACGCCGATCCCAAGCCGCTTTCCAAAGTCGAGGTCCTCAAAGAGGCCAGCCACTACTTGCGCGGCACCCTCGTTGCCAGCCTCGAAGACCGCTCGACCGGAGCGATCGCGGACGAAGACACGAATATTTCAAAATTCCACGGCATCTACCAGCAGGACCACCGCGACCAGCGCAGCGAGCGCAAGAAGGCCGGCCTGGAGAAAGCCTTCATCTTCATGATCCGCATCCGCGTACCCGGCGGCGTCTGCACGCCGGAACAATGGCTCAAGATCGACGCTCTCGCCGACCAATACGGCAGCCACACCCTCAAGCTCACCACCCGCCAGGCCTTCCAGTTGCATTTTATCACCAAGGACGTCCTCAAAACCACGATGCAAGGGATCAACGGTGCGGTTATGGACTGCATCGCGGCATGCGGCGACGTGAACCGCAACGTCATGGCCAACCCGAACCCCTGGCAGAGCGCCCTGCATGCTCCCGTGCTCGACGACGCCCGCGCGGTCAGCACCCACCTGACCCCAAGCACCAGCGCCTACCACGAAATCTGGCTCGACGGTGAAAAAGTTTCCGACGAAGTCGAGGAGGAACCGCTTTACGGAAAGACCTACCTCCCGCGCAAATTCAAAACCGGCTTCGCCGTGCCCCCGAGCAACGACATCGACGTCTACACGCAGGACCTCGGTTTCATCGCCATCGGCGAGGACGGAAAATTGCTCGGCTACAACCTTTCTGTCGGCGGCGGTCTCGGCATGTCGCACGGCGACACCAAGACCTACCCGCGTCTGGCCAACGTCATCGGTTACCTCCCGCGGGAAAAGGTCGTGGAGGTCGCGGAAAAAGTTCTGACCGTCCAACGCGATTTCGGCGACCGCACCAACCGCAAACATGCCCGTCTCAAATACACCATCGAGGACCGCGGGGTGGACTGGTTTAAAAACGAACTGGAAAGCCGCCTTGGTTGGAAACTCGGGGAGACGCGTCCTTTTGAATTCACCAGCTCGGGCGACCGCTATGGCTGGAGCGAGGGTACGGATGGACGCTGGTATTACGGACTCTTTATCCAGAACGGCCGCCTGCGCGATACCGATGACCTCCCGGCCAAGACCGGACTACGCGAAATTGCCAAGATCCACACCGGCGACTTCCGTCTCACCGCCAACCAGAACTTGGTCATCGGCGGCGTGACTGCGGAGCAAAAGCCGCGCATCGAGGCGCTGCTCAAACAATACAAACTCGATGTCCCCGAGCGCATCACCGGTCTGCGCCTCAATTCGATGGCTTGCGTCGCCCTTCCCACCTGTGGCCTTGCCCTCGCGGAAAGCGAACGCTACCTGCCCCAACTGGTGAGCGAACTGGACGAAGTCATCGAGGAGTGCGGTCTGCACCACGATGCCATCCTCATCCGTATGACCGGTTGCCCGAACGGTTGTGCCCGGCCTTACCTCGGGGAAATTGGTTTTGTCGGTCGCGCGCCGGGCAAATACAACATCTACCTCGGCGCCGCCCATGACGGCTCGCGGCTGAACAAACTCTACAAGCCCTCGGTCAAATCGGAGGAGATCGTCAAAGAACTCGCACCGATCATCCGCCGCTATGCCACGGAACGTCAAGAGGGGGAACACTTCGGCGACTTCGCCATCCGCGCCGGATACGTCAAGGCCACGACCGAGGGTCGCCTCTTCCACGAGGAAATCATGGTTTGAGCTGGGCTCAAACCACTGCCGGACCGGCAACTTTGCGCAACTCCAGAACCCGGAGCAGGACGTCTTCGATCAAATTGCTCGGGCACGAAGCGCCGGCGGTGATGCCGAGAGAAACCGGGCCGGACGGCAACCAGTCTCCGGTTGTCGTTTCGCGGCCCGCGCCAGTGTCGAAGTGACGGATAAGTTGCGGAGACTCAAGGCAGCCGGCATTGAGGACGAAATAGGTCGGCAATTTTTCCCGGGCCATGTCGGCGAGGTGCGTGGTGTTTGAGCTGTTGTAGCCTCCAACCACGAGCATGAGGTCGGGTGGTTCGGAGAGCAGGTCGAGGAGCGCATCTTGCCGCTCCTGCGTGGCACCGCAAATCGTGTCGAAAACGCGGAAGTTGTCCTCCGTCCCGTCGCGGGCCGTCACGGCGGAGCGGATACGCCGCTGCACTTCCTCGGTTTCAGAACGCAGCATGGTGGTCTGGTTGGCCACGCCGACCTTGCGCAAATGCAGATCGGGGTCGAATCCCTCGGAGCAAGCACCACGAAACTTGTCCAGAAAAGCCGCACGGTCGCCGCCCTGGCGCAGGTAGGCGCAAAGAAAGTCCGTCTCCCCAAGGTCATAGACCACAACGAAGTGGCCGCCACCCCCCGTGGATCGCGCGCGGGAACTGGTGGCCCGCGTCTCTTCATGATCGGACTTGCCGTGGATAATCGAAGTCACACCATCGTTGGCGTATTGGCGTACCCGCTTCCACACGCTCATGACATCGCCGCAGGTAGTGTCGACAATCTGGCAACCCCGTGCCTTGATCCGCTCCTGCACCGCCACCTCGGCACCGAAAGCGGGCACAATGACCACGTCCTCGGCTGATAGCTTGTCGATATCAGCCAGCTTGCACGGCCCGGAGAGCGTGCGGATGCCCATGGCGGCGAGTTGCGTGTTAACGTCCGGATTGTGGATGATTTCGCCGACCAGGAAGATATTGCGATCGGCAAAAACTTTCCGCGCCGCGTAAGCCAGGTCGATAGCCCGCTCGACGCCGTAACAAAAGCCGAACTGCTTGGCCAGACGCACGGTCACATCGCCGAAGGTGGCAACGCCCCCCGAGGACCGCAAACGCTCCACCATGGGACTATGGTAGTGTGATTCGACCGCCGCCTGCACCTCCTCCATGACCTCCGGGGTACGGAGATTTATGCGCTTGGTCGGGACCGCGGTGCTCATGAACAGCATGCAATCTAACGCCGGCCGGCCCGGCGTCCAACGGGAACGTTCACCCATTCTTGCATCCGCACCCCGGGCGCTTATCGTCTTGCCACCACCACCATGGACCGCGACAGCTTTCTCTACGCTCTGGAAAACACCAGAACACATCTGGAACCCGCCAGTCTCATCGAGACATTCGGGTCGACCGCATTCGACTTTGTGCTGATCAGCGAATTGATGGACGAAGTCAATCGTGTCCGCCTCCGTCGCGGCACCCTGCAAGCCGAGCGCCCACGCATCATGTCACCGGGCAACTACGCCCGCATCATGCTCGAGGGATTCGGCGAGAAGGCCCGCGAATTCGCCGACTGGCTGGAGGAAAACGGCGAAGATCTCAAGTTCCTCCGCTACGGCTTCCAATTCACCAAAAGCAACCTGCAGGAGGAAATCGTCAGCGGACAACTCGACAAAGTTGTGGCCGAGGCCGTGAATCGTGCCCGCGACGAGGGCGAGACGCGGCGCGCCGTGGTCGAGAGCGTGGATGACGCCTGGGAAGTCTCCCTGCTCAAACTGGCGGTCGACACCGCACGGCGCTCCGCCGGGGGCAATATGGAGGAGTGGAAGCGACGCGGACTCCTTTGAGGGAGGAACAGCCAACCCCTGTCTGCTCTGATCAGAGTCAAGAGCTGCCTGTCTCCCTTGACGGCCGTTTCAGTCTGCCCGCATATCCCCAGCAACGAACCGGCGGATCGCATCCACCTCAAGCTGGTCCTCGCCGGACAATTCCACGGTGTCCGGCAATCTGCCGTCGGCCTCCAATTCCAGTACCTCAAACCAACCGCGCAACTGGATGCCTCCGTCCGAGCCGGACGGAGAGACGGCCACAAGAACAACCCCGGTGCCCTCGGGCGGGGGCAGAGCAAAAATTCCCTGCGCATCGGCCGTCACGGTCTGCAGCGGCGCAGGCAGGACACCCAATAATCCCTCAAGGGTTACCAAGCCCTCCTTTTCGGCCGACAGTCTCTTCAACTCCTCCATCGCGGCGACTTCCCCGGCTTGCTTCGCGTCGCGCTCCGCCCGGAGTTCGGCCAAGTCGGGCATATTGTATTCCTCGCCGACGGCGCAAACACGCGACGCTTCGTCATAGGCAAGCCACGCTTGGCGGTGCCGCGCCAACGCCTCGGCCGAAAGTTCGGCCAACTCCGCCGCCCGCACCTCCGCCGCGGCGAGCAATTCCCGCCAGGAAGCCGACAAATCCTCCCTCTGGAAGACGCGAATCTCGACCGCACCGGTTTCGTCGCCGGAGAGCAACACGCGCCCGGAAATCGGGGCGGGTTCCGAATTGATCCACCACCAGCCTGCTCCGCCTGCCAATCCGGCAAAAAGCACGGCCAAGGCAACGGCACGCCACCTCCCGGCTTGAGGACGACTGCTTGGGGTCACCGCAGGAGGTGCCGTATTCCCGGGCTTTGGCGGCAAGCCTGCATCCGCCCGAGGCGCCGGAGAGGCCCCGGCCGGGACCGACGGCCTTGAATTCGAAGCCGACGACGGGGCCATCGGCACCTTGTCGGGGACAGCCCCGGCGGGAGGTATTTTTTGCTGGATCGGTTTCAAGGTCTTGGTGTCCTGGCGGGCTCTACCGATGCACGATGAACGAACTGCGCCGCCGGTTCAACTCCGCGGAAGGCAGAACAAAAGTCCCGCGGAAGCAGAAAATGCCGCCCCCTTCCGGCTTAACCCAGTTTGGCGTGCGAGCCGTCGCAGAATGGCGGAGACGCCGTGTGCTTGCACATGCACCAAGCCACCCTCTTCTTCTCCGTGATGACCACCTTGACCGGCTTGAATCCCTTGTCCTTGTGCATCCCGTTGCAAAAAGGTTGCGTGGTCGAATACCCGCAGGAACACCACCAATAAGTGCCCGGTTCCATTTCCTCCACCAGAGGCGATTTCTGACACACGTGCGGCTCGTTCATGGCGCAGTGATAGCACCCCGACCCCGCACGCTCAACCAGTCATTCCTTATCCGCTACCCTGACCAAACGCGCCGCGGTGAACGGCGCCATAGTGAAAGCCTGCGCGGTATTGTCCGCTATCATGACAAGTTGCCCGCCCTCGACCCGGAAATAGGCGCGCGGACGCGGGTGCGGCGGGGCACGCCGGTCCCAGTCGTCACCGAGGAAGGACTCGCGCCGTCCGAAGGAGAGCACACGCAGATGCAACAGGCCTCCGTCCTCCACCATGTAGACGCCGCTCATCAGAAGGCCGCGCGACTCATCCTGCGGTTGCCAGACAGCTTCCCATGATTTGTCGGCGGCAAAAGTGTAGGTGACTTCCGGAACATCCGGGTCTCGGTAGCTCCCGGGTAGTGCGTCGGGAGAGACTGACTCAACCCTCGTGTCGAGAAGAACCGCTGAGGGAGCCTCTTCACCCACCGTGGTCGACTCCACGATCTCCACCACCTCCGCATCCCCCTGGCCCGCCTCCACTTTGGAAGATTCCGGCACGGGCTGCCCACAACCGGCCAAAAGGAAACCGGCGGCGAGTGGCAACCAAACAAGCGAGGAGAGGAGCTTCACGTGGATCAAAAAAAAGGGAGAGCGGGTGACGAGACTCGAACTCGCGACATCTTCCTTGGCAAGGAAGTGCTCTACCAACTGAGCTACACCCGCGGCGCGTCAACCGACGGAAGGAGGCTGCAGGACAGTTCCCAGATTCCGGCCGGATGATCGATAAAAGATAAGGGTCCCACCACGTGTTGACAAGTGTTTTCCCCCAAGGCGGCTGCGTCTCCCGCCAGAGGGAAGAGACTCCCGATGGGAGAAGGCAAAGCTCCCCCCGGACATCCTCCGATGGCTACAACCGAACCGCAGGCCCGCGCTGGCGTTGACCTGCCGCCGAAGGCAGCGCCGTTCCCGGCGAACCTGCTTGGTCAATGATGATGGGATCAGTCGTCGGTACGGACACCATCGGCCGGGGAAGGAGAAGGAGAAGCGGCCGGGGCGCCTGCGGGTGCGAATTGGAGATAGGACGCGAAGAAAACGTCCTCAAGCATGGTCCGCATGTCCTGCGTGGAGGCGCGCCGGGAGGCCTCCCCGAGCTTGGCCCGGGCTGCAGCGGGGTTGTCGTCGCGGAAGTCAATGGCTGCACCCACCACATAAATACCGGCGGTGGCATCGCCGCTCTTGATGGCCTTGGTGATCTCCTTTCGACGATCATCGTTCAAGTTGCCGGCCACGTCGGCCATGGCACGCTTGTATTGGAAAAATCCATCAGTGGGATTCGCCGCGAGATATTGATCGATAATCATGGCGGCCTCGGCCGGACGACCTTGCAGGCGGCGCAGCTCGGAGAGGTTTTGCATGAGGTCACGCTGTAGCGGGTTGAGTTGGAGTGCGGAGGTGAGCGTCTGCTCGGCATCGTCGAATTCGCTGGCCCGGATTTGCGCCGCACTGAGCAAGGCGGACATGCTGGGGTCAGCGGGGTTCAATTGGAGGAATTGGCGGGCAGCCTCGGCAGCCTCGGACGGCTGGCCGGCCACCATGCGGGCGAGCGCGCGGCGGTTCCATAGCGCCGGCGTGTCGGGGGCCAGGGCTGCCACTTCGGCAAGCATGGCTTCAGCCTCGGCACCAGCGCCCGTATTCAAGGCTAGATTGGCGCGGTCGTTGAGCACCATAGCGCGCAGATCGCGCACTTGGCTGTGCAGCCCGATGACCAGGAGCAACAGAACAATGGAAACCGCAGCGGCAGCAATCGCCAGGCCAAGGGACAGGCGGGAAGGAGGTGTGGCTTTTTCGTTCATGGATGTCTGAAAGGAATTTTTTAGCAATGTCGGGCCAGAGCAGGACGATCAACAAGGAATTTGTCGGCCGGTTCGCACGGACCCGCCGAGACTCTCGAGACCGCGACCAGCTCCCTCCCGCCGGGACATCGCCGATGCGAGCGTCACTGCAAAACAAGACAACCCGCGCGGGTGCGGGCAGAACGCTAAGAAAACCGGGCCGCAGCGCACTGCTGCCGCCTTTGCGTATGGCATCGTTGCGCCCAAGGTTGTACCACGTTTCGCCTCAGTGCCGTCGCCATTTATCCGGTGCAGCATGGCCGGCCCGGCGACCGCCCTAGGAATCATCCGCCAGAGAGATCGCGACAACCAAGGTACAACCGGCCGGGGCTGCCAACACATTGACCGCAAAAATCCTCTCCCCCACCCTTGCTATGGCTGCGCCGGTCTCGACAAAACCCGGGTCGATCCGGGTTACCCCGATTCCCCGGGCCAGCCCTAAGCCGGCACACTTCATCGCAGCCTCGCGCGCCGACCACAGCCGGAAAAAGGCGCCGGCCTGAAGTTCTGCCGGCAGACGTTGCCAAGCCTGCGCCTCGTCGGGGTGGAAGTAGCGGGACACGATCCCTTGTTGGTCACGCACCTCGCGATGATGTTCGAGATCGATCCCGACCGCGCCGCGTCGGACCACGACAGCCACATGCTCGCCGGCGTGGGAGAGGTTGAAGTCCCAACCCTCGCCATCGACCAAGCGCGGCTTGGCCGAGCCATCCTCCTCGAATTCGAGGGTTCGGGCCGGACGACCGGTGCAGGCGGACAACATCTGCCGCCGCAGACCGCGCGAGACAACAAAGCGCGTGCGCGATGGACCGTCGGGCAGGCACGCCGCCCGGTCCCTTTCCCCCGATGTCAGCCAGACGGAAAATTCTTCCGCCTGATGGAGCACAGCCAACTGCAGCAAATAGTCAGCCGCCATGGTCAACCCCGAGAAACTTCCAACCACTCCGGATGCTCGCGCGCATGCCCGGCAATCTCCCGACAAATCTCGTCCACCGTCTTCTCGGGTCGCCAGTCCCATTCCTGACCCGCGCAGGCTGCATCGAGCACCACCCAGGGCAGATCAAAGGGCCGGGGAGATGCCGCACCGCCGCCCACGTTGAAAATCCGGCGTCCTGCGCGCGCACCCGCGTCCATTTGCTTGACCAAAAGGGCAAGCAGGTCATCCGGGTGCAGACAGTCGCGCACTTGGTGGCCGGCGCCGCCGAAGCCGCTGTATTTGAGTGGCGCACGCTGCGCCCAACTGTGAATCCAATAGCTGAAGATTCCCTGGTCGGGCTTGCCGAATTGCCCCGCGCCAGCCATCACCCCGCAGCGGTTGACCCACACGGGAAAACCGAACGCCGAGCCGTATTCCAAGGCGATTTGCTCGCTCGCCAGCTTGCTCGCGCCATAAAGCGAAACCGGCGCGGCGGTAGAAAAACCCTCGGCGACACCACGCGGTCCGACCGCAGCCAGCGATTCGGGCAGGACGAAGGCGCCATCCTTGGAGACAACCGGCAAGGCGCACAAAGCATCGATCGAATAAACACGACTCGTGCTGAGCAGGATCATACCGGCCTGCTCGCGCTTGCAGACTTCGAGCAGGTTGACCGTGCCCCAAAGATTGTGCTCGAGCAGTTCCTTGCTCCCGGTCTTGCCGTCGACTCCGGCCAGCACGCTCGGGTTGGCCGCCGCATCGATCACCCAATCGATACCTTTGACCCGGGCCAGATCTTCCTCCTGACGCACGTCGCCACGCCAAAACTCGATGCCCGCCGCCTCGATGCGCGGACGGTTCCGTTCGCTGCCCGGACGGCTAAAATTATCGAACCCGCAGACCTCATAGCCGGCCGAACGGAGTCCGAGGGCCAATTCGGACCCGACAAATCCACAGACGCCGCTGACCAGTACGCGCATAAACGAAACGATAACCACCGAACCCCCCTCCCCACAAGGTAGGGTGCGGCATCCCCGACGCGCAGGAAAGATGGCGCCAGGACAAAAACCCCGCCCCGCCGGTCCCGGCAAGGCCAACCGCGGCTAAAGGGACGCCGCCCTCGTGCGGCGGATCCGCACCGAGACACTCTCCGTGTTGGGCAGGACGAACTTGCGGATCTCGAGCCAAACAGCGGAGACCCGCGGGAAGACCGCAAGTAGTCCCTCGGCCAGATCCTCGATCAAAGTCTCGAGCAGCCGCACCTCGCGGCGCGTGCATTCCGCAGTCAACCATTCCGCAACCACCGCATAATCGGTGGCGCGGCCGATATCATCGGCGGTCCCGCGAAAGTCGGTTTCGAGCTGCACGTCCAGCACGAGTTTCTGCGGTTGCGACCTTTCCTCCTCGCCCACGCCAATACGGGTTGGCACCTCGAGCCCGTGGATACGGATGCAATCGGGGCCGCCGCGGAGCAGATCCCGCGGATCCTGCAACAGCCGGCGCAAGGCATCGAGCGACGAGACGACCACATCGGGTTTGGACGGCGTGAGCTTTTCCATCGAGTCGTAACCAGTGAGCACGGCGATGCTCATCACGCCGCCGTGGCGCGCCGTTTCGACATCGTGGATCATGTCGCCGACAAAGGCGGTTTCGCTGCGCGCGAGCCCGTGCCTATCGAGGATTTCTCCGATCTTGGCCCGCTTGTCCATCACACCGGCATAGGGATGCTCGAAATAATGACGCAGACCGAGCTTGGCGGACTGCACGTCGAAATGCTCCGACTTCATCGAACTGAGGAGGAAAAGACGGCGCCCGCTCGCGCGGCAGAAGTCGAGGAATTCGTAGAGCCCCGGCAAGGGCGACACTTCGTCCTGAATTTCGACAAAACGCCGGTGGAACAACGCATCGAGCTCGGGCAGCGGAACCTCGGGGAGGAACTCCTCGTAGAAATCGGTGAAGGGCAACCGGAAATGCTTCCTGAACTCGTCGCGGGTCAGGGCCGGCTTACCGAATTGCCCGAGCACGTAATTCGTCGCGCCGATGACCGGCGGCAGATCATCGACCAGCGTGCCGGACCAATCGAGGAGGAGATTGCGCAGCATGATCAGCCGAAAAATTTGACCGAACGGATGGTTTCCGGGCCGAATTCGGCGGCCAGTTTGGATTCGATGTCGGCTTTCCAGACGCGTTCGAGTTCAAAGCGCACGCTCGATTGGTGCACCCGCACATAAAGGATGCCGCCGCGGATACGGTCGGGTTCGGATTGACCCGCAATGAAAGGCCCGACCAGTCCGGCCCACGCGCGCCGGACGGCGTGCTCGTCGAGCGACTGCCCCAAGCCGAGCTTGGGGAGGAGTCCGCGCAGAGCGTCGGCAAAGATGGAAGTGCGCTGATCCGGATCGCGCGGCTCACGGTAACGCCGCCACTCGGCCATTACAGTGTCGGCCCAGCGGCTCATGTCAGTTGAGGATCGGAAGCGGAGAAAAAGCATTCCGCCCGACCGCGGCACTAGGAGCCGTTGTCCCCGATCGCTTCGACCGGGCAGCCTTCCATCGCCTCTTTGCACTGCGCCTCCTCTTCCGGCGTGCCGGGCTGCTTATAAACGTAGGAATATCCGCCGTCATCGCTGCGGGTGAAATTGGCCGGGGCCGTCTCGCGGCACAGATCGCAATCGATGCACTGGTCATCGACGTAAAACTTACCGGGGACGTTTTCAGAGTATTTGTTTTCGAGTTCAGCCATGGCGTAATGTGATTCGAGCGGGAACGATAAAAAGATGCGTCAACCTTGCCAAGACAAAGCGGTTCCCGATTGGAAAGAAGCACGGCGCTTCTTCGCCCGATTGGGCTGGGTCAGCTTCGGTGGCCCGGCCGGACAGATTGCCATCCTGCGCGAAGAGTTGGTCGAGCGCCGGCGCTGGCTGACCCCGCACGAATTTTCCGCCGGTTTGAATTTCAGCATGCTCCTGCCCGGACCCGAGGCCCATCAACTGGTCATTTATTCGGGTTGGAAACTGCACGGGCTGCGCGGGGCGATCGCGGCCGGCGCGCTCTTCGTGCTTCCGGCCATGCTGCTGCTCTGGGCCGCGGCGGGGCTTTACACGATGTTCGGGCAACTCGACGGGGTGCAGACCCTTTTTGCCACCGTGCGGCCGGCCGTGCTGGCCATCATCCTCGCAGCCTTGGTCCGAATGGCGCGGCATCATCTCGCCGGCCTCCGCGCTTGGTTACTCGCCGCGGCGGCCTTTGCCGCGATTTATTTTTTCCAAGTCCCCTTCCCTTGGATCGTCCTCGCGGCCGTCGGGCTCGGGGCGGCGAAACACCTCACCGCACCACCCGCACCGGCCGCGACCCCGGCGACCCCGCGTCCGCCCATCCCGTGGCGCATACTCGGCCTCGGACTCCTCGCCTGGTTCGCGCCGGTTCTGCTGGCCGGCTTGGTTTTCGGATGGGACAGCCTCCTTGCTTCGCTCGGATTCTTCTTCAGCAAGGTTGCGGTGGTCACCTTCGGAGGCGCCTATGCCGTATTGCCGTATGTGGCCGACCACGCAGTCAACCACGCCGGATGGCTTTCGTCGGAGGCGATGAAGGACGGCCTCGCCTTAGCCGAGTCCCTGCCCGGACCGTTGGTCAAAGTGCTGCAATTCGCCGGCTTCTTCGCCGGATGGAATAACCCGGCGCCACTAGGACCTTGGGCCATGGCCACGCTCGGTGCCTTCCTCACCTCATGGGTCACCTTTGTGCCCAGCTTTCTCCTCATCCTCGCCGGCGCGCCCTTTGTCGAGCTACTGGCGGAGAACCCGCGAGCGCGGATGGTCCTCGATACGGTCACAGCCGCGGTGATCGGGGTGATCGCCAGTCTGGCTGTATGGTTTGCCGCCGGCGTTTTCGGCCCGGATCAACCGTCCGTACTTCACGCTGTGATCGCGGGCGTCAGCCTCTGGCTACTGGTCGGCCGGCAATGGTCCATCCCCGCGGTCGTGGGCCTCGCCGGGGCGGCCGGGCTGCTGCGCGCGATTTGGTAGCCGCAACGACAGCTTCACTCCAACTTCCGGCTCGAGTTTCAGCCCTCTTTTTCCACTCCGTCGAGCTCCGCAATCTTCTCGTTGCTCTCCTCAACCCGTCCCCCGAGGTGTTTGGCGAGGAATCGTTCGACCGCCCGGTAGAAATAGAGGCGGTTTTCCTCGTTGGCGAAACCGTGGCCTTCGTTGTCCTTCACGATGTAGGGGACATCAATGCCGCGGGTCTGCAGCGCTTCGACGATCTGGTCGCTCTCGGCTTTCTTCACCCGCGGATCGTTCGCCCCTTGGGCAATGAGCAAAGGGGAAGAAATTTTGTCCGCCGAAAAAAGCGGTGATGCCGCGGTGAGCAGATCTTTCTCGGTCTCGGGGTTGCCGATCATTTCATACTGCATCTGACGGTAAGGCTCCCAATACGGAGGGACGCTGGCCAGCAAGGTGAAAATGTTCGACGGGCCGACAAAGCTGATCCCCGCCGCATAGACCTCCGGGGTGAAGGCCATGCCGGCCAGCGCGGCATAACCGCCATAACTGCCGCCGTAGATGGCGATCCGCTGAGGATCGGCAATGCCGCGGTCGACCAGCCACTTGACCGAGTCGGTCAGGTCGTCCTGCATCGCCTTGCCCCATTGCTTGAAACTTTTCTCCCAGAACTCGCGTCCGTAGCCGGTCGAGCCGCGGAAGTTGACCTGCAGCACGGCATAGCCGCGGTTGGCCAGGAATTGCGCCTCCCCGTCGAATCCCCACGCGTCACGCGCCCACGGCCCACCATGCACAAGCAACACAGCCGGCAAATTCTTCGCTTCGACTCCGGGAGGCAGGGTGAGATACGCGGGCAACTCGAGACCGTCGCGTGCCGGAATGCGCACCGGCTCCATCGGGGCGAGCTTCTCCTCGTCGAGCCAAGGCGACACCTCGGCCAGCTTGCGGAGCTCCTCCGTAGTGCTGTCATAATAGTAAAACGCTCCGCGCGAACGGTCGCTGTGGGTTCGGACGATGAATTTGTCCTCCTCACGATTGGCCGAGCTGAGCACGACCTCCTCGCCGGGGAGCTTTTCCTCCAGCTTGGCCTGGAGGTCGCGGCGCCGGTCGTCGAAGAAATGGTATTCCTGCTTGTCACGGGTGAATGCGGCGGCGGTGAGCACCTTGCGCTTGTCCGAACCGACCAAACTGCCGACATCGACCTCGGGATGTTCGAAGATGACCTCCTGCTCCTTCCCCGTGGCGGGATCGAGGCGCACGATGGCTGCCTTGTCGCGGCCGATATTGGACGACGCATAAAGATCCTTGTTGTCGTAGGTGAAGAAGAGCGGATCGGCGCTTTCGCGGAAATTGGTGCTGATCACCTTCTTGAATGGCTCGTCCGGCGTGGCGCGGGTGAGCAACTCGGTATTGACGCCGTCCGTCTGCACCGCGGCCCGCACTTGGCCGTCGTGGTCCGTGATCCAGGAGGAGACACTGCCGGGATTTTCCGCGACCAACTTCATCGTGCCGTCGCGGGTGTTGAGACGGAAAACATCGAAGACACGCGCATCGCGTTTGTTCATACTGATCAGGAGATGGTCCTCATCATCACGCAGGTCGTCGACCACGCCGACCCGCACCCCGGGAAAGGGCGTGAGGTCACGGCGGTTGCCGCCGTCAGCGTTGACCGCGTAGAGGTGGAAATTCTCATCCCCGCCGTCGTCCTGCAGGTAAACGATCTGGTCCTTCGCGGCCCAAAAGTAGCCGGCGATGTCGCGCTTGGTCGCACCGGTCAGACGCTGCGGGTCGCCGCTGCCGTCCACCGGTTGGACGAAAACATTGAGGCGGCTTTCCCACGGCGCCATCCACGAAATGTAGTCGCCGCCGGGACTGACCTGATAGGATGCCCCCTCCGGGTTGCGGAAAAAATCGCGAAGGGGGATGATGGACGGCGGTTCCACGGTTTTGGGCGGACTGATTTCCATGGCGGAAGCAAAGGCGGGTAGGACGAACAGAAGGGAGAAGAGTGGACGAAACATTGTGATGATGGGACCGCTTCATGCAGGCGGACGTTCAAGAAAAGTGGAGCGGGTGAAGGGAATCGAACCCTCGTATGCAGCTTGGGAAGCTGCCGTTCTACCATTGAACTACACCCGCAGAAGAGAGTCTCATAATCCCCTGATGCGCGGCGGCGGCAAGGGGAAAGTTCAGAGCTCGCCGTCCCAACCCAGTGGTTCCTCAGGCAGGTTGCGTAAGAATGTTGAGTCGCGCAGAACGACCCAATGGCGGTCGGTCTCACCGTTGATGCGGCGGATTTCATCGGTGTCGAAAATGCGTTTGCTTTCGCGCCACTCGGCCAGAGTCCAAGCACTGACCGGACCGAACGCGGTGCCGTCGGGTCGTCGCACCTCGTAGCGGGCCTGGAGGAAATCGGACATTGCATCCATCCCTACCGGAATGCTCTCGGGCGCGGATTTTGTAAAGCCCGGATGGTGCTACCAGACGAGATCAATCGGCGGCACGACAATCGAGGCGTTGGCATCGGTCAACGTTCCCTCGGACTCTTCCACCGTTTCGACCAGGCCGTTGACGAACCCGACGGTGGTCGTGCCGACCGGGACCTTCAAATAGACGGTCGAGGCGTCGTAGCCGTAGCCGCTCCGCACCACCACCCTCTCGAGTTTCGCGCGCGGATCGGGCCGGGAGCCGGTGAGAGACTGCGCGTAGGACGGCGTGTAGACCGTCTGCGGGATCAGTTTGTATTTCACGTATTCGTAGGTTTGCGTGGACCCCTCGCGACCGGTCTTGCTCGAACGCTTCTGCGGCTTGCCCAGACTGCGCGTTACCTCCTCGAGCGTCATGCCCACCGCCACTTCCTTGCGGGCAATGAGGTCTTCCACTTCCCGCCGCCGTTGCTCGGCGCGGACCGCAATTTCCAGATAGTTCTCGGGCAAACCCGCCACGTAAAGCGGCTCGATCCAGGCCGCCACGCCGCCTTGCTGGGCATTGCCACGCACACGCAACAGACCATCCGAGGAAATGGCGTCGAGTTGCACAGCCTGCGGAAAACGCAGGGTGCCGGCAAAGCGCTTCATCGTGGCCTCGAAGAAACAAGGGGCCGGGCCGGTCAGCTGGTAGCGTGGCAGGCGCTCGTGGAAGTCGGATAGGTAAATGACCCCTGGCTCGCGGACAATCGGCCCGGCCGTGGCCACCGCTATTCCGGCGAGAAAGAAGGCCATAACTGTCCTCATGGCCGCACTATCGTCGCACTAAAGGAAAAAACAACGGCCAAGGCGCCATCGCGGCCACGATGGAGTTGCCAAAGTCGCGGCGCGGGTCCATTTTCCGGAGAAATGAAGACCCGTCTCCTTTCCCTCCTTGTGGCCGCCCTGGCCGTCACCACCACCGCCCGCGCCGGATTTTTCGACGACATCAAGGGCGACCTGACCGGACCCGCCGTGGAAGGCTCGCCGAAATACACCGCGCTTTATTTCTCGGCCCATTGGTGCCCGCCCTGCCGCATGTTCACGCCAAAGCTCGTCGAGTGGTACAACAACTTCAAACCCAAGCACCCGGACTTCGAGTTGGTTTTTGTCAGCTCGGACCGAGACCAAGCGGCCATGGAGGAATACATCAAGGGTGATAACATGCCTTGGCCCGCGGTGAAGTTCGACCAGGCGCAGAGCGAGACATTCCGGAAATTCGGTTCCAGCGGCATCCCCTACCTCGTGCTCATCGACAACGAGGGCAACGCCGTGACGGCCCAACCGGACAACGAGTGGCAATCGCCGCAGGAAGTCCTCTCCAAGATCGAAGAGATCGTCGGCGGAAACTGATCAGGCCGAGCAGGCTGTCTCGTAAGCACGGGCAATGCGCAGCAGGCGGGCCTCTTCAAAGGCTGGAGCCATGATTTGCAGGCCGACCGGCAACTTCTTGCCGTCCACCTCGGCGTCACCGCAGGGAACGCTTATCCCGCAAATACCGGCCAGATTCGCCGCGATGGTGAAGATGTCGGCCAGATACATCTGGAGCGGGTCGGCCATGCGCTCGCCGATCTTGAAGGCAGCCACCGGCGAGGTCGGAGAGAGAAGGCCATCGACTTTTCGGAAGGCTTCTTCGAAGTCGCGGCGGATCAGGGTGCGGACTTTCTGCGCGCGGAGGTAAAAGGCGTCGTAGTAGCCGCTGCTCAGCACATAGGTGCCGAGGATGATCCGGCGTTTCACTTCCTTGCCGAAGCCCTCGCCGCGGGTGCGTCCGTAATGGTCGGCCAGGTCGCGCGGCGCGGAGGCGCGTTGGCCGTAACGCACGCCGTCGAAACGGGCCAGATTGGCCGAAGCTTCCGCCGTGGCAATGATGTAGTAGTCGGCCACCGCGTATTTGGTATGCGGCAGCGAGACCTCGACAATTTCCGCGCCCAGGCCGCGGTAGACCTCGATAGCCGCCCGCACGCGTGCCTCAACTTGGGGGTCCATCCCCTCGACGAAGTATTCCTTGGGCACGCCGAGCTTCAGGCCCTTGACTCCGTCGTTCAGCGGGGCCGAGTAATCCGGCACTGGCAGGTCGAGCGAGGTGGAATCCAGCGGATCGTGGCCGGCAATGGCCTGCAGCACGAGGGCCGCATCCTCCACCGTGTGGGTGAAAGGGCCGATCTGGTCGAGCGAGGAGGCAAAAGCAACCAGACCATAGCGCGAGACGCGTCCGTAGCTCGGCTTCAAACCGACACAGCCGCAAAGGGCCGCGGGTTGGCGGATCGAACCGCCGGTATCCGAGCCGAGCGAGGCCAGTGCTTCATCCGCCGCAACCACTGCGGCGGAACCTCCGCTCGAGCCGCCCGGGATACGCTCCGGATCGCGCGGATTGCGCGTGATGCGGAGCGAGGAATTCTCGGTGGATGATCCCATGGCGAATTCGTCCATATTGGTGCGTCCGAATGGAATGGCCCCCGCGGCGCGCAGCTTGGTGATGACCGTGGCATCATAGGGCGCGACGTAGCCTTGGAGAATTTGCGACGCGCAAGTGCAGGATTCACCCTCGACACTGATCACATCTTTGATCGCCACTGGAATCCCGCCGAGCGGCAGAGTGACGTCGGTCTTTTCAGCCAGGGCACGGGCACGCTCGTAATCGCGGGAAAGGTAACCGCCGACGGCCGGATCGGTCCGTTCGATCGCGGCCTGGACTGCGTCGACCAGTTGCACGGGGGACAATTCGCCGGCTTGGATCAAGCGGCGGGCCTTGGTGATGGTCAGTCCTTCGAGATTCATCACCCCTCCACCACCTTGGGCACGAGAAAAAGCCCATTGCCGGAATGCGGGGCATTGGCCGTGGCCTGCTCCTGGGTGAAACCATTGCGCGGCACATCGGCCCGGAAAACATTGTAGACGGCCGAGGCATGAGCCGTCGGCTCGATCCCCTCGACGTTCACCTCATCGAGTTGTTCGATGTAGGAGAGAACGTGGTCGAGTTGCGGTTGCAATTCGGTGATTTCTTCTTCGGTCAATCGCAGACGGACCAGGTTGGCGATATAGCGGACGTCGAGGTGCGGAGCGCTCATGGGGCAAGCCCTTGTGGTTAGCGCGACCGCATGGCGATGTCGAAACGTTTCCGTGCGTGAAGATGGGAAAAGCAGGCCGCTTGTTCGTCCGCTTCGCTCCGAGGCAGGATGGCCGTCCATTCTTTCATCCCCCGATCCGCAGCAACACCTTGCCCCCGCCCTCCTCCGCACGAGTCACGGCCGCCGCAACCTCCGCGAGCGGGAATTCCGCAACGACCCGTGGCGCGAAACATCCGGAGGCCGCGAGTCGGAAAATTTGGTCGAAAAGGGAGCTGACTTGGTCCGGCGGTGCGGCGCGCAGCCAGCGGGTGAGCCAAAACCCGCGGAAAACCAGATCGCGGAAAATGAGGAAGCTATTGGGAATTTTCAGCGCCTCCTTGCTCATCGCGCCATAGGTGACCAGCGTGCCACCAGAGGCAAGCAGTCCAGCCAGCCGCGTGGCGGACACCCCGCCAATCGCATTCAAAGCGAGCCGCGGAGCGGCCCCGCCGAGCACGTCCTTCGCGGCTGCCCCCATGTCTTCGTCATCGACCACCACCGCATCGGCGCCAAGGGCCCGGAGTTCCTCGGCCGCAGCGGCCCGCCGGACCACATTGAGTGTTTTCCAACCACGTTGGTGCGCGATTTCGATCACGGCCCGTCCTACCGCCGAGGTCGCCGCATTCTGCAGCACCCAATCACCGGGTTGGAGTGCGGCAAATTGGTGCAAAAGGAGCCAAGCAGTCGGCGGGTTGACCCGCAGCACGGCAGCATGGTCCGCCGCCAGTCCATCCGGCACCGCCACCACACGGTCCAGCGGCCAGTTGCCCGACTCCCGCCAGGCTTGGCCATCAACGAGAACCTTCCGGCCGACCCATGCCCCGTCCACGCCCGCACCCACGGCTACCACCCGCCCGCAACCCTCGCTGCCCGGCACGTCGGGCAAATCCCTCGCCTCGCCATACTTGCCCTCGATCATATTGAGATCCGCCGGGTTGATCGGCGCACAGAACATGCCAACAGTGACCTCATGCTTCCGGGGCGGCGCTACGGTGACTTGATCAACCTCGAGCGCTTCGCCGGGCCTTCCGCAACGATGGTAGCGAGCAGCAAGGAAGGAAGTCATGTCTTGAGCTTAACGACTGAACAGGCGGATGGAATCCCGCATCACCCCGAACCGGAGACTGGGAGATCACTCCGTGGGCCGTTTTTTGTGCTGCCACACCGCGGTGATCCGGCCAGAATACCTGCCGATGAAAGTCCAACCGCTGGATTTCGAAAAACCTATCGCCGAGCTGGAGGACCAGTTGCAAAGGCTGCGCGACAAAGCCAACGGGTCGGATCTCGGGGTCGACTCGGAGGTCGGCAAGATCCAGAAAAAGATCGGTGCACTGAAAAGGGAAATCTACGAGAACCTTACCGCCTGGCAGCGGGTGCAGATCGCCCGCCACACGGCTCGACCATTCGCCCTTGATTACCTCGGGCTGTGCTTCGAAGACTTTACGGAACTGCACGGCGACCGCCTCTTCGGCGACGATGCGTCGATGCCCTGCGGGTTGGCCAAGATCGACGGACGTCCCGTTGCGGTGGTGACGAACCAAAAGGGGCGCAACACGAAGGAGAATATTCTCCGAAATTTCGGCAGTGCCCACCCCGAGGGCTACCGCAAAGCGTTGCGCGTCATGCGGCTCGCGACCAAGTTCGGCCTTCCCATCGTCGCCCTGGTCGACACGCCCGGCGCCTTCCCCGGCATCGGCGCGGAGGAACGGCACATCGCGGAATCCATCGCGGTGAACCTGCGGGAAATGATGCTGCTCGAGACACCCATTGTTGCCGTGGTCATCGGGGAGGGCGGCTCCGGCGGCGCTCTGGGCATCGGTGTGGCCGACCGCGTCCTCATCATGGAAAACGCCTACTATTCGGTGATCAGTCCCGAAGGCTGCGCCGCCATCCTTTGGAAACACCGGAGCCATGCCCCGGAAGCCGCCGAGGCCCTCAAGCTGACCGCTCCCCACCTGATGGAGCTCGGACTGGTCGACGGAGTGGTGCCCGAGCCGCAGGGTGGAGCCCACCACGACCATCAAGGCGCGGCGGCACTGCTCAAAAAAGCGATCTTGGAAAACCTCGACACGTTGGACAAAGAGTCACCGGCCCAACTTCTGGCCGCGCGCTATGACAAATTCCGCGCGATGGGTGTCTTCAGCGAAGGGTGAAACGCTCGCTCCGTGCCATGGAGGACGCGTGAGCAGCGGATGCGGCAGAGAGAACAGAGGCCGAGCGTTGCGCTCAGGGCGCCATGAGGCTACCGGGTCCGAGGGCCTGCAATTCATTGCCGCGGTCGAGCGGATGCTCGGCAGGTGTCAGTTGCAGGTCGAGGACTTCTTCCCCTCGGGCGATGCGGACAGCCACCGGTTCGCCGGCGGTCAGGAAAAAAGAGGCGTCGAGGGCATCCTCCGGGTCGTGGATGGCGATGTCACCCACTTGAAGGACAACGTCGCCTGAACGGAACTGGCTGGAGGCCGGACCGCTTGGGTCGACCCTGTCGATCATCAGGTGCGAGCCCTGCACGGCCATCGGCATTTCGTGCACGGTCACACCGGCCCATCCATGACGCACGTCCCCGAATCGCACAACGTCTTGACGCACTTTCTCGGCGGCGCGGATGGGAAGGACAAAGCACCCGGCACCGGACTCGAGCCCGCTGACCAGCACGCCGACCACTTGGCCGTCAAGGTTGAGCACGGGGCTGCCGCCCTGACCGCGTTGCACCGGAATATTCGCCCGGATATGCGTGGTGGTAAAAAATTTTCCCTGCGACTTCCGGTCGAGACCGCCCGCAATGCCGAAGCTCGGCGACACGTCGTGGTCGAAGGGAAAGCCGACCACCACGAGGGGTGAGGAGGCTTTCACCTCTCCGCACTCACCCTTCTCGAGAAAAGGCGTCGCCCCGGCTCCGTCGACCTTGATCAGGGCGATACCGCTCCGCGGATCTTTGGCCAGCAGCTTGGCCGGCCAACGTTGGTCTCCGCGCGTGACCGAAACACTCAGCCCGTCGCCGACCACCGAAGCCAGCGTGTAAATAGTGCCGGTCGAATCGGCAAAGAAACCAGTGCCGGAAATTTTGCCGAGTTCGTCATCCGACTCGACTCGCACGACGGAAGGAACAGCGGATTCGAAGACCTCACTCACGGTGGTCTCGATGGCGTGCGCCATGGTGGAGTCATCCACCTCCAGAAGCTGCGGTGGCCCCGGCGGATTAGCTGCGGCCGGGCCGGCCAGCGCCGCGCCCGCCAGCACGGCGCACAAACTAAAAGCTGTAGGGCGACTCATAACTCACCGGCCGGGCTTCGAGCACATAGTGCGGGGGAAATTCAGAACGCGAGGAGACAGGGAAGCGGATATCGCCGCTGCCGGGCGGCAGGACGTTGACCGTGGGACGGGGATCATTGAGCGCCAGACCGGGACCGGTCAGCGCGGTGTCTTTCTGGGTGACGAGAATGAAGGTGGACAGCACCACGGCCGCAGCGGCCACCCCGGCATAAGCCAGATTCGGCACACGGAACTCGGGGAAGACACCAACCAGACGTTCCCAGAGAAGATTCCATGTGGGCTGGCGGAGAAGTTCGGAGCGCTGGCGCTCGTTGAATTCGTCGAGAAAGCGCTCGAAGTAATCGGACGTCGGTGTTTCGTATCGCTTGAGGCGAAGGAGTTTATGGATGTCCGTATTCATAGGCTAATTGACCAAAAATTCCTGCAGGTAATTTTGCAGTTGGCGGTGCGCATAAAAGAGACGCGAGCGCACAGTGCCCTCGGAAACCCCGAGGACTTTGCCGATTTCGGCGTGTGGCATACCTTGGATATCAAACATGGTGACTACGGCTCTGTGTTCATTCGACAGCTTCATCATAGCCTCGTTCAATCTTTGCTGAAGCTCTTTGAGATTCACTTCTCGTCTGGCGTCAGGGCCCGAAGTCATTTCAATGAAGTCCGGGTCCTGATGGATCCCGTTGTCGACGTCATCAAGGCTCATACTGTAGGTGCGGGACCGCTTTTTCAGGAAGTTGATCGTCATGTTGGTGGCGATCGTATGGAGCCAGGTGTAGAAGCTGGATTTGCCCCGGAAACCTTTGATCGAGCGATAGGCCTTGGCAAAGACGTCCTGTAGCAAGTCGTTGGTATCCTCATGGTTGGACGTCATGTGATAAACCAACCCGTAGAGGCGGGGGCTGTATTTGCGCACCAAGTCGTCAAAAGCACGCGGATCACCGGCCTGGGTGCGCGCCACGAGATCGACATCCTTGATCTCCTGCTCTTCGACGGTTTCGGCCATAAAGAACGATCAGCCTAACAGACGTGCCCGCGCCGGGGAAAGGAGAAGCGGCGCATCCCTGTTCAGGACATCTTCGCCATGGCCTTACCGAGGAGAACACTCAGCGCGGCCGCTGCCGAACGTCCCGTTTCCATCACTTCATCGTGCGAGAGCGGTTGGTCGGTGACCCCGGCAGCCCAATTGGTCAGGCAAGAAAAGGCCGCCACCCTCAGACCGAGCGCGCGGGCCTGGATAGCTTCAAAGACGGTCGACATTCCCACCGCATCGGCCCCGAGCGCGCGCA
>Ga0247831_1002003_pt1 | contig 35114 bp, 24 predicted proteins | sample LaCruzMarch2015__9_FD_192406 | JGI IMG/M metagenome (GOLD analysis project Ga0247831, IMG submission 192406) | Freshwater microbial communities from meromictic Lake La Cruz, Castile-La Mancha, Spain - LaCruzMarch2015_1m | ecosystem: Environmental > Aquatic > Freshwater > Lake | place: Spain...
AAGTTATCGAATCTTCTCCATAACGTTGGTGCCTTACCTAGTTATGTACATCACATCTTATAGCATACGTATCGTCCTACTATCGCGGTACGTAAATATCTACGATACCATGGCGCCTATGTCACCCCATTACCTCCACCATCATCACCATCACCACCTTTGATTTATTGTAATCAAGGTTGATTGTTGTGTTTTGCCGTACTTGCTTGCTGTCATTGAAGAAGCAAAGTATCTCTCCAACCCCCACCCCCGCTGATGGGGTTGCAATCTCATTGATATCATTGGAATTTTTTTCGTTGCGGCAGTAATTGAATTACTGGGCCATGGCCATGAGGGCATGGCCAAGCATGCTGCTATCATCATCTCCCCCACCTTAGAATCCCCCCCCACCACCCCACCCCCTCCTACACTCGATCAACCACGGTTAATTTGTCGCCCCAACACTTATTATGATGTAAGTTGATTGTAGTGTGTTGTTTATTAATAGTTTATTGGAGCTGTGGCTCTCAATTGACAATACCATCACAAACAGCCTACAGCCTCACCCCCATGTCTTGGGACAGTCGACGAATTCGGCGGCCAATCTTCAATGGACACGCAGACCCCTTGTACCATTCAATGGTAGGGTGTTGGGGAAAGGATTGATGTCATGTTGGCACGTGAGGGACGCAGCTGGGTGGAGCAATTGCTGTCCGTTCCGTACGATGCTAGGAGGTGAAAATTCCTCTCTACGGAGGTGCACCACACAAAATTCTCGCTTATTTAGGGCAAATCGAAATTCAGCCAACATATAGGGGATAGGGGCATGCGCACCAACTGGGATGACGCCCCTACGTTGAGACATGTACCAATTCCGATGTTGTTCATTCCATAATTCGTGCGCCGGGCATGGTCCGCCATGACAACGGTGTGAGAGGGGTCAGCGATTCTGCAACCTCGGTCTTGTGTAGTCTGTTTGAGAATTTGACCTTCCCCAAAGCTTGAAGCTTTTTTTGTGTTCCTCCCTCCAAAAAAAAGCTCCCAGTGGCGGGAGCCTCGGGGTGGATCAGCGGAAGTGAGACACAACATATCAATTTTGACGGCATTGGTAAAATGCAAATGGGACAGTCCTCCTTTGCTGGTGGGTCCTGAACAGCGCCTCATCATGTAGCTAGGCTGTACGTCGTTTACATTCTTTTTTATGCATCGACCAATGATTCCTTTGACAATTGGCATTGAATACCTGACAAGCATACATGACTTGCGCAACTTCAAACTAATGCCCCGCAATTGGCACAACAGTGGACCGTCTTGTTTCTCGTTTTGGTTGATCATGCGCACGGAGTCAGGAGGGGTGGACAGATGTTTGTTTGCCAGCACAGGAATTGCTCTCAATCCACTGACGAACCTCAGAGACACACAGCTTGCGGACGATGGCGGACGACGACATTGAGAAGTGGTTATGGTCGTAACAAACACTATGACGGACGACAACATTGAGAAGCGGTTACGGTCAAAACAAACACTACTGCTGCCACGGTACGAGGTTAATAAAAAGTGCAAATGAAGAACCCTTGTTAAGGTGTGTGTATGGCTTTTTAGGTTATTGGGTGGAAGGCGTCGGTGATTGGCAACATTGCACTTACGTTTGGAGCCTCCCGTTGGGTAGAAATTGAATTCCTCTATAGAAAACGTAAAAATACTGTAACTGCTTAACTAACATATCCCACCAGTCCAAAATCCCATTGTGAGTCGACGCTCTGCCGCCTGCCGCTGTGAACCCTCATTTTAACATCGAATAATGCATAATTCTTGTCGCCATCCCAACCCGTTGTTTGCATTTTTGAAGGGGAGACGCGTTAGTATCTTGTCGTGCTAAGTTCCAAAAAGACCATCAACTGAGGAATAGCAGGCGTACAAAAAGTATTGTAACTGACACCAGTGCGATGGAGGACTTAGACAACATATCCCATGGCGACGCATATTTGCAACAATTATATCCAATCTGTCATCTGTCGGCCTCCGTCGGTCACCATGACATCTCTATACCCCTATGTAATGTTTAGTCTATATTATTCATCAATCAAATTTTGTAACCTGATAACTAGAGTATTATGTTAAGACGTAAAAAGAGGGAATTATTGAGAATGATAGCATGACTTGAGCTGCAGTGACATCCATGATGCGGTGCAAATGCAGGGATAGATGTGTCTGAGACAATAGTCAAGAAGTCGGGGATATGATTTAAGTCGGCGAATTATGAATTGAGGCAATGGGGGTAGTAGCAGCAGCCCAGCAGCAAAAGAAGGGGTCTGTGGGGAAGTGGAAGTGGGAGACATGCATGAGTAATGGGTGACAATGACTCTACTCATCTCCACCTGTCAATCACTTTGGACTAGAGCAAATATAATATAGATAAATTGGATAGAAGTAATGCAGTAATTAGAAGAGTGGATGAGTTTCAAGCTTACAGAGCGCTGTACGACTTCTCAGACCCACGTAGAAAAACAAAAATTGGAATATGTAGAAAACATACCAGCTTTTTTGAGACGGTCAGACATTGGTCAATTTGTGACGTGTGATGAGTTCATTTCACCATGGTGCCACCGCGTCATCGGCAGTAAATCACGTCTGGCTCGTTCCAGGTTGAGAGATGGGTGGACCCTAAGGGCTTAATCAAGTCTATAGACGTAATTGAAGCGATTAGGTGCTTAGGGTCCACCCACAAACATGATGTTGGCCCGGTATGGAACGTCGAACGTCGTACCAGCACCTTTGGTTGGCCATGGTGGGGAGAGGCGTCCGCTACGAGTTTAAGACAGAGTAAAAGAGGGAAAGAGAGGAAAACTATCTGAGTCCGATTCTGAATGCAGTGCTCTGTACTGTTGATTCTGCAGTTGCAGGTAGAAATAATTAATATTAAATTAGCATATTATTTCTATTACTCCACACCCACCAAAATGGTACTGTATTTGTAATATTAATAGAGACTAAGTACTCCCGCTTCATTCAAATATGTTAGCATTCTTAAAACGATCTATACACTAAGTTACATGCTAAAGATAAATAAACATATTCAGTGATGGCTTTATTTTTCATGTGCTGGGAATTCATATGGCAAGGACTCAACTATGCAATTGGTGATGCTAGCAGTTCTTGTTACCATAGGTGTCATTGTACATATGGACCAGCTCCTAGTTTCATATCCTACATATTCATATGCATGTAGTCAGACCAGGGCATTCTGTTTTGGTGTTGGTTTTTCATATGTAGTGCATTGTTAGGTTATGGTTATGATATGATTAGGACATCCCATTCACCTCTACTCATAATATAATTACTTCATACATATATAAATGTGTTTAGCATACTTTATATTTATATGCAGTGCAAAATCATGAGGATTCTCCCAAACACAGCTGGCCAACTATTTCACTTTCACCAGTAATCAGTAATACAATAACAAATCCCATGAAATGCATCTCACAATAAATAAGGTAGGTACGACTCCTAAAATCCTCATTCTTGCCATTCCATCACATTGAACCCATCCTAATATCGTCCCCCGACAATTGCTGTTTTTTGTGTCATTTGTCGATTATTTCATGGAATATCTATTCCTGCCAGTACCCGACATTCATGTATATATTAGTACAGCATTTGACTGCTCGACCACTTCACCATACAATGCAAAACTTCGGTGACAACGGCAGCAAAGCATCCGCTTCTCAGCCCTGGAGCCGCCCATGACCAACGTGCCACCACAAAACCTGCCCACTGAGTCCACTGATGAGATAGATTTTGTCGCGTTGAGGCGGCTGCTCTGAATGGTGGCCGTTCATAGATCATATCCACCCGTGGTATTTAGAGCGTTGACAAATGTATTGTGGGTCAGTGTTGTGTGAAAGATCTTATTTTCATTTACAATTATTGGCTTGGAACTATTTAGTTTCCAAGTCATAAAATCACAAAATGTCCTCAAATCTCATTCTGTGGATGAAAAGACAGAGGATACTCTCCACCTGCCAGTGATCTCAACCATATTGACCAGTTTCTCAATGGGATACTCAAACATACATGACAGCTCATCATCACAGCGCGTACCATCCATTGCAAGCACTATCCTGTTAATGAGTCGGCTTTTAGATCTGAGATGCAAGTCCTCCTGGGTTATTTTGTTTGATAAAGCTTCACTTCTCTTGACAAAGGATTTATGGACAATAACACCCTGCAGTACAGGGGAAGCAGAGTAAGGACTGCTCTTTGACAAATCAGTGCTAGAATCATCCCCAAGATTATTGCTACTTTCATCACAAGAATCAATTGTCTTTTTCCGCAAGTTGACAGTTGCTTTAGCCTTGGCATTTTTGACCTTTATCTCAAAGGCAAGTGGAAACTGGTGAACCCTTCTAAGGAATCCCCTGACCACACCAAACGTGACCAGTCGACGATGGTCAAAATAGTTGAATGCCAAATGCCAATCAATTTTAGAATTGTCATTACCAAATTCTTCATCAATTGCCAATGATTCAGATACATCATTCATCTGGGTTTCAAGTTTTCTCTTGAGCATTTCCCCGAAGGTTTCGCCCCTATTAATCAAGGAATATATTTGCACAAGAGCCTGTTTCATTGTTTTCATTTGCTTGCTTTGATTTTTTTTGGAATGGTTATCATCAGCAGTATCTACCTTTACTGAAACGTTTTCCATCTTACAGGACTGGGATGGCAATTGCAAGCAAGCAATATTGTCCGAAGCTTTATGTTGCCTCCAGTCAGCCCATCGAATGGCAGGGGATAACAAACTTGCAGAGAGACATGTGCTATGGAGGCTCATGTGAGCCTGAAGCCGTCGGGCCATGCTACAGAATGGCAACCTTGCGCTAAATTTAGGTGTGCTGGCGCCAAGATATGTCTGCGGTGCCATACAACAAACGTATTTTGACCTAACAGAAAACCAAAATGCTTCGTCAATAATTCTGTTTTTCTCCTCTCTGTCATCCCCAAAAACAAGAAATGATGGACCAACCCTTTCATAAACATTGTGATACCGAAAAATGTCAATTTGGGCCAGCACCCCATGATGTCGCAAAACTTGTAAACAGGCCCGGACCATATCCATGTCAACCTCAGCCGAACTTGCAATCTGTGCAACATGCTTGACTCCATCAATATGAGGAACAATCCAATTTATTGTCAGGTCCCAGTCGTAGGCCTGTAGCAGTTTCTCTGGCTTCAGCAATATTGGCACTGCGTGATCCGGCACTGGCGGCGCCAGAAGCGTGGGAGTACGGAATAGTCGTAAAGTAAGGAGGTTGGCATCGTAGAGGGGAAGGTGACACCGCCCTTGTCGTGAATTGAGTGATGCCAACATATCCTCAAGAACAATCTGAACTCGTGGACGCGAGGATTCGTTTGTGAGAAACTCAGACTCGACCTCCATATCCCGAAACGTTGATGACAGATTTGACAACACCGGCCAGAATGGACGTGGGTTGTCATTCCTCCGTAATACGAATCCGACTGCGAATAGTAAGTTGTTCCGTTCATACCGTTTAGTGTCCTCAATAATTGTATGCCGACTTAATATGTGCATTCCGTGTGTGGATACTGTGATGGTCTGATTGACCAATTCATTTCCAGTGATGATGTACTCGGAGGTTGCAGAGAAAATGGAGTTCTGATTGGGCTCATTATCAATAATTGACATGTCTTGCTCAAAAGACAAGCACTGGTCCTTAAACACATCGGAGAAGTCGGTGACGGGACTTGATTGCGTACGGTGCGTAGGCTTTCCATTATCACAGCTTGAAGCCGTTAAGTCTACCGAGTCACCAAGAGATCGCTTGCACATATGCTGCAGAGTTATACCAACTGGCGCAGTCGAGTTTCCTAAATTCCTCAAGTTAATTAGATCCGAAATCTGCACTTCAAACGGTCTCCTCGTTGTGAGGGGATTGGAGATATGCTTGGGGGACCAGCTCCAATAATACCTGTCAGACTCCTGTCTCGATGAGTCGCTATTTAAATCGAACTTGTGAATTTCCTCTTTCGCCGCAGGCAGCACAGCCAGAAAAGCCTCCTCCAACGCGCCGTTCAAATCATCTATTTCAATATCAACGTTATGATGCATAAATCCCCTTGGAGACTGGTAGCACACTCTGGGTCCAACAATATTATCAAACTCAGCATAGAAGATGCATAGTAGTGGGCACTCAGAGGGGGGGAGGGGATGATGTGGCAGGTGGCAACAATTGTCAAGAACCGTCTTATGGTCTCGCATCGCGGGGAATCGAGCGGAGGTCCATGTGAAGACCCGCCACCACACTCCGCTCCCTTTTTTCGCAGTCTGCCCACTTAGCTGGTGAGATAATAATCGCGCCCGCGTCTGCTCAGCACCTTGGCATCGAGAAAAAAATGTCCGCGATGAATCTATTTTGTCGTCGTAGTGGTCGCCATTTCTCATCGATCGACGCAGTTCGGTGGGACCGTTGTAGCGCGAGTCTTGTGGACTTGGAAGATATTGTGGGTGTGAAAACGTGCGATGAGAATACGCCAAGTTGTTGGGACTGTCCACATCGCGATATATGTGAGATCGCGTGTAGTAGCGTTGATGATAAAAAAGGGATGGCGATATGTACACCGGAGGGGCGCGTTGTTCTGAAAGATCTTGTGGATGATTACGTGCCAAATAATTCTAACATTCTCAAGGAGAATTATTCAAATAATATGAGCAATCGATGGGCCAACGATGCGGGACAGGAGAAGAAGGGTAATATCGATCATTATCGTAAGCGATATGTAACACTTATGTCTTATCGATGGAAAGAGTCGAACCCTGCCGTAGATTTCAAGGTCAGTTTCTTCTCAACGATGGCACTTGATGATAGCATGGACGAGCACAGTGTTGTTACCAATTCAATCGCAGAACAGCAATCAAAGACAGATGAAACCGCTTCGCAAGTTGGCGAATCATCGTCTCCGCCCATGATATGTCATCAATCGGAGCATGTCGTAGCGCGAAGTTCACTACCCTTGCCATCACCATTACCTAAACCAGAGTATTCATTCAAACGTCGTGTCCTCCCACCCAATCTAATCTCCTTCAATTCGACCGAAGGCAAGTCACGACTACTCCATGCCCTCCAAACGAAGAATGCTGAGGCATACATTCCATTATCACAGCAATTCGTAAATCAAATGGATCCAGCCTTCTGTGGAATTTCGACCCTTATAGTAGTACTAAATGCACTCGCGATAGATCCGAATGTGCGATGGAGAGGAGGGTGGAGATGGTATGGCGATGAGAGTATGTTATTGGATCGATGCTGTCTTGAGGAGGAACGTGTACGTAGGGAGGGGATATCTATTGAGCAGTACTGTGGATTAGCACGGTGTCAAGGTGCAGTACCGACATTAAAGCGTTCCATGGATGATAGTAATATGTTCTCTTTGGAAGAATTTCGTCAAGACATCATGAATGCAGTGTGTATGCCACCTTTGACAGATTGGGACAGTGTCGATTCAGAGACTAAAACGGATAATTCGTGCAACAATGGAGGAGGATACTTCCTAGTAACATCTTTCGCCAGATCTTCACTTGGACAGACAGGAGACGGACACTTTTCTCCTATTGCTGCATATCATCCTCCCACTGACTCGTGTTTAGTGCTAGACGTGGCACGATTCAAGTACTCTCCTTTTTGGGTGCCCGTGACGGAGCTATACGATGCAATGATACCAACTGACACCGTGACTGGCAAATCGCGGGGATGGATATTGATGTACCCTCCTCCGGCGGCGAAGGCGAGTGATGACATGAGTAAAATTAAGCTAAAGAAGACGGAAGAAGTAGAGGGCAAACGACCCGCATCTTGTGTTCCTCTGGCTGGAACGGGAGATTGCATTTGCCCGGTAGAAAAGATAAAGGTCGAGTACTGTTCCGTGGGCAAATAATTAGACGAAATAGACCTTGGCAAAAATCAAGAGGTAGTATCGCAGTACCATTAGGAGTATATTTTTATGACGCAAGTATTTACTCAATTTTCAATCTTCTTTGTAACACTGTTGATCTTCAATAATAATCTATTCTTCTCGTGAATTAATTCTCCATACTTTTTCTGTTTATTCATCTCCTCCCCTTCTAAAGTTTCCACTTCCTCTGTCAATTTTTCCAGACGAGATACAATTCCCATAGTTTCATGAGCACGTAGTCGGAAGTAAACTCGTTGCTCGATGCGTGAATGCTGAAGTTCAGCGAATGAGTGAAGAGTAGAGTCGATGATTGCTTTGGAGCGATGGCAGTAGCCTCCAGTTTGTATATCTAGTTTTTGTTCAAGTTTCGCATTTGCCATTACTAATGATTGAGTGGCACTTTGCAGAGCAGCGTATTCAGCTTGATGGGTATCAAATTCATCTTCACCTTGGTTTGCACCATCCTGAGATGCAGCAATTGTCTCTGCGACGAGGGCGTTCAACACATCGGTGTCATGCTCATAAAAAATACCTTTGGTTGAAAATAGCAACTCCCGCTTCTCCTGAACGAGACCCTTGAATTCTTCTGCCATCAACTGTTTGGCACTGTCCAAAGAAACCTCTGGGAAATAATCTAGTGAAACTTCGGGTATATCCTCCATCGTCGAATGATGCTTACGCTTTTTTCCTTTCTTATCCTTCTTTCCTCCGCCCGAGACACCGGCGACAATCGGATCAAATTCCAGTATAATAGGGTTTGAGCGTGCATCATGATTGATCAACGTTGCCATTTCCATGTGGATCAGCCTCGTTGCGGCGTCCAAGGCCGCATCGTTGTCGTTCATTTCAAGAGCATCAACCAACGAGCCATCAAGTCGACTCAAAAGATCTATCCCGCCCCGAGGACGAGGTAACTCCCCCCGCTTTATTACTGACGATTGTTCCTCGTACATCTTTTCCGCCATCATCCGAAGTCGTTCCATTTCCTCTTTGTCAATGTCAGCCTTGTCCTTTGCTATCCTTGCTGTCCTCTCATCCTCATCGGCCTCCTCCATTGCTGCGTCCTCCGGCACACCCAGCTCGTACTCAAATTGCGGCGTGGGAAGATTCGCAAGAGCCTCCTCCAAGTCCCGACGCGCACGTTTCGCCCTCCGACGCTCCTCCCGTGCCAACTCTCGGAGTGATAGGTTTGTTGTGCTTGCAAAGGTCGATGCCCCAAAAGATGATGCACCAAGTGAGGCTCCGCCAACCGATACTATGTCATCCTCGTGGTCGGTAACGGATCGGAGTTCAGAAGGAGGCCTGAGACGTGCACGACCATCACCAGGATCATTCAGCCCAAGTTCGTCACGATGGGACGTGGCATTCGTCCATCCACTCCTTGCGCTCCTTCCGCCAGCTGTAGCGTCATCAGCTCCCCCAGCCCTGTCAATCATGGGGGTAGATCCATGGGCAGCGGCAACTGACATACCTCCACTCACACTCAACGACGCACCCGTTCCGGCTCCCCCATCCAACAGCAACGCATTCTCTTCCCCAAGCAACGGTGTCTGACCAGATGACAAAGTCCGTAAATTCATCGCCTCACGTTGGATGACCTCCGAACGTGATGATCCTGCGGCCGACGCCGCAGGCGTACGCATCGGCGTTGGTAAAGGTCGGTCAGAGTAGTCCCCCAAGAGTGCATCAGTTGCAGAACCACCACCACCGACAGCTCTACTCACCGCTGACATAGCGTCGTTTTCTTCGTCCCCGGCCTTGGCCACTCTTCGTAATTCATCATCCCCAATAGTCGGTTCTGGCATGCTCAGTATCCCTCTCTTCCTTGACGCTAATGGATCATTCCTTTTCGACACCTCGGCAACTACATACTGCATATTACTCCGTTCGAGACTACGTAGACGTGATTCTTCTCGCTTCTGACGTTCCTTCGCCTCTCTATCACGTGCATGAGTTTGACTTTCGGTCACGCGACGATAATCGACATCCTTCAATCGTTGATTACGTAGCTTTTCAGCCTTATCATCCTCTTCCCGCGTCGCATGAAAGCCACTCGGGGCTGGTTTGTGAAAGGGAATTTCGACACCTAAATCAATATCTCGTCCCTTGCGTCCCCGTGCTTTCATTTGCCCCGATAGTAGTCCCGCCGCCTTTAGCTCTCGACGTTTCTGTAAGTCTGCCAACCGCTTGGCCTCGGCCAATGCCTTTTCACGTTGCTTTCTCTTGGCTTTTTTACCCTGGGTGTTGGCCAACCGTGCCCGTGCCTCCTGAAGCATCTCAACCTCATCCTCATCCATATCCACAGGATCTGGACGAGCCGGACGTGTTTCCGGGTGCGGATCGATTTCGCCTGGTTTAAGACCACGGGCGGACATTCCCTCATTCCCTCCCTCTGCGGCTGCCGCACCCACGTCGCCCCCCGCGGCCATCGCCGCCTCGTCTAAGAGTCGTTCGTACCGTTCCTGACACTGTCCTGCCGTCCTCCCCACCAACGGACCGATGGTACGCCATTGTGCTGGCATGAGTTTCGCAAGATGTAACAATTTTTCATCCTCGGCCCGACTCCATTCAACCTTACGTACTGATGGATCGAGCCATTCGTTCCATCGTGCCTTACACTGCTTGGCCGACTTTCGATTAAGGAGTGACGCGACACGTGCCCACTGTTGCTTGCCATATTTCATAACGGCAGCCTTGAGGATTTCATCCTCAGAGTTCTTCCACACCCCGCCCTTAATGAAGACCCGAACCATGGTTAATAGACCACACTACCTATGATGAATGATGTGATGATGTGTATTGGGTGTCGTTATGTAACTACGTAGTACCTAAGCCTAGCCACTTTTACTTGTCTTCACCTCCTCATCATGATCCCTAGCAGAGTCGTGTCGAGGTTCGTGTGGAGACTACATTGGGGGGGGTGGTGTGTGTGCTCATTTTCGCCAAAATAATTCCAAAACAAACATACGTGTATGTAGGTATCTAGGTAGACTTAGGATAGGAGTTTAAAGTACTACATACCCTACATACATTTTGAGTTGTCCGTTTTGAGATTGAATTCCTACGTAGAAATCGTACAAGTATCCTCGGCTCCCAACTCACACAACGTTCAGCCCTTTCTTTTCCTTTGCGTGCCACTCCGACCACAGAGAACAACACACCTTTTTTTACACACGACAACCGTCTATCCGAGGGGTAGAACATCCACCTCATCGACCTCATTCAACTTTCACAAGAACGAATTAAAACCAATTGTCATAACGCATACCTACAACAGACAAATAATAACGCAACAATGCTACTGCTATTCGTAACGACACTGCCGTTTCTCCTCACGGCGAAGTATGCCGTCGTCGCGGAGGATCAGCAAACGACGACGACGGGCCGCCTTGGCGCGTCGCTACTGGGAGGGGAGGAGACGGTATCGTCAGAACCCCTCACCTTTGAGGTACCCGAACACGCACCGATTGATAGGTGGAGTATATTGGAGTATATAAAAGAGACCTCTCACCTTGTTGGGGGTGATGAGAATGTTGATTGGATGAACGATTATGTCATCGCCGACAATGAGGTAGACCAACATAGAGGGGAGGAGGAGGAGACGGAGGTGTCATCCACCGTGCCGGAGACGCCAGAGGAGAAGGTAGGATACGTCCAAACGGTGGTGGTCGTCGGGGAGGCAATGAAGTGGGATCTAGGCATCGTGAGACGTCTAAGGCGAGTGGGGAGGCCCATCGTCACAGAGAAGGAGGCGGTGAGACCCGAGGGGCCAACCGCCGATGAATTTAGCCAAGACGTTTCCAATCAAGTAGTCGTGAATACGTCCTCCCCCAACGATGAAAGCCGCAAGCTTGCATGCTCAAATGTTAAAATCACATTCAAAATTGATAAGTATGGCAAAGAGACAACCGTGAAACTCATTGGTGGAGGCAAAACTGTTCTATCGAGCGTAAATGAAGTGGGTGCATATCAAACTAAAACATTAACCGGGTGCGTCGCGGATGGTGAATACACTCTCAAACTCACAGACCCAGACGGCCTCTGCTGTAGTCAAGGGAAGGGATACTATAAGATATCGGTGGATGGTACCGAAGTCGCTGCCGGTGGGTACTTCGTCGGTTCCAAGTCTCACACCATCAAAATTGGGTACAATTGGGAGTCAAGGATGACCTCTCGTGACAAGGATTGGCTATCAGCTCACAACAAACGTCGTCGGACGTACAATTTTGGTGCTGGGTACAAGCCACTGCGCTGGGCACCCAGTCTTGCCAGCGATGCCAAGGATCATGCCGAATACCTTGCCAAGGACTGTAAGAATGCTGACCTGACTCATGCCAAGAATGTGGGGGATGGAGAGAATCTAGCAAAGAATCAAGGACATGGCACATGGGGTGGACTTTACCCCGTGGACAAAATCATGGGCCGATGGGTCGAGAATGAATTAACTTGGGCATACCCGGCGAATGCACACTACACGCAGGTGGTGTGGCGAGGATCGTCCTACGTTGGCTGTGGAGAGAGTGTGAGGAATCTAGGTGGTGGAGCCACTTGTCGTGTCCAGGTGTGCAGATACACACCTCCGGGGAATTGTCAAGTCAGGAATGGACAATGGAAATCTGAAGCAATGAAGGATCAAACTATGTGTGGTGAGCCATGCGTAAAAGAGGGATGTTACGCGTAGGAAAAATTAGGAGATGATCGAGCCTTCCCAATGCACAACAACAACAACAAAAAAGAATTTCTGTGTGATCATTTCCATTCACTTTGACTGGCACAAGCTTCTCAATTCACTACTTTGTCTGAAGCGCTATCTCCAACTTCACAGGAGTGTTTGGTGAAAATAGAATCATGATTTTTATAACTATTTAGAACTATATTAACTGACAATGGGACAGCTTTTCAACAAGTTTGACGACTTGGCTCGATCTTGTGAATTCCTCTATCCCCTTGGAGGGGCGGGAAGTACTTCGGTGCAGCAACGCAATCCCAAGTCTTGACTTTTCTGCCCATGTGTTGCGGATTCTATTTCTCACCTCTGCATTATCCCAGGAATGAATATGAATAGCTACAGAAGACTGGATTCAAAGTAAGTACTATGTATTGATTGTACTACGCCTATTCCACTTCGACCATTTGAACCAAAAAATGAGATTGTTCTTCATATTATGCCGAGGGCTTCTTGCTCCATCAATGGGTCAGCGACAAGTGCAGATACAAGTGCAGGGCCACGACGAATAACGAAATGATCAGTCGCATTTTCTAAGATGGAAAGGAGTGATGTAGCTTCAGACTCTCGCCTAATAAGGCCACCGGGATCAGGTGATCCTGGCAAAGCGGGCATGCGTGCATCGCAGAATTGACGAAGACGGGTTTGCAGCTCAGCTGGTGGTTCGGTGCATCCCGCTTCAAATGGTCCAACCTTCATTGTTGAAACCATTATAGTGCCTCCAAGGAGATCAATAGTCTGTCCTGGAGGAGGCACCTCAAAGAAGTCCGAGGGGAATGCTCGTGGCGGCTCCGGATGAACCCTACTCTGTAACACAAGAACACGATCTTCCTCAGCAGTGGACTTTCCAGGGTCGATATCCAATTTTTTTAAGAGAACACCGACCCGCCCTCTCCAGCGCATGCCCGTATTATGTTCATCCACAAAAATGAGTCTATTTTCCAGGTACTCGCCATGATTTCGGAGTTGTGCTACCCAACCTTCCGAATTAAACTCTCGTGTAAATGAAAATGCACCACAGGGATAGTAGGTATGAATCTCATCCCACGGTGTAACGAAGACACCATCAAGCCATTTGGGCTGCCTTCGAATCAGCTTGAGATTTGGACAATGTTGTCGTAGCTCTAGAACGGAGCTGTAGCTAACATAAGGACAGAAGGTTAGATCCAACTCGTTAAGAGATTGGAGTGACCACAAGCAACGAAGACCAAGACTCGTCACGTCCGTCGAAGCAATATCTAGTGTTTGCAGTTGTTTCAAATGTGTAAAAGAATCTAGCTGACTATCGTCGATGGCAGTACCACGCAATATTAGCGAACGGAGGTTGAGTGTACTTCTCAACACAAAGTGACCAATAGTGTAGGCTAGTGTAGAACGGCGATGCAGCTGTAACGTGTCAACATTTGCATGCGTACATCGAGCACGTGCCTCTTCTACAGCAGAATGGAAAGCGCGACAGACTTGGGCAAGACGTGCCCATTCCTTGTGAGTGAGACAATTTGCAATTTGAGCAAGCACGTCCGACCCGAGATCAACGAGGCGTAGGCCGTCGGTGGACATCAACCAAATTGTTGGTTTATTGTTAGATAACTCACTAGAATGTAGATGTTCATGTATCTAGAACTGTAAAATAGACACACTTCACACGAGGAGGGAGTTGCTTTCCGTTGAGCTGAGTTGAGACTCGCACTCACTCCAATCTACCCACACACACGACCTTATCGTACCTCCATAAAAACCATGAGCGACGATGAGGATCCCATCGGTGGCGATTCAGGCTTTGACAACGCCGGAGGGACATATAACGACGACGAAGACTTCCTCGACGAGAATCATGGTGGAGATGCTGATGCCGTTGGAGGTGGCGGGGATGGTCTGGACGTAACCGGAGACTACATGAACCAAGATGATGATGACGAGGCACTCGAAATCCTCCCGGCCGGGGGGAATAGTACCAATGGAGCAGCGCACGCACGTCAAGGATTCTCAAAGTCGGGTGTACCACAGGAACGAATAACGACACAATATTTGACTAAGTATGAGCGTGCACGTGTGTTGGGGACACGAGCGTTACAGATAAGTATGAATGCACCGGTCATGGTCGACTTGGATGGTGAGACTGATCCACTTCGGATTGCACAAAAGGAATTGAGAGAGAGGAAAATACCGATCATTATCAGAAGGTATCTCCCGGATGGAAGCTGGGAGGACTGGGGCATTGACGAGTTGATTGTGGATTAAACGATTTATAATTAATCTATACATACAGTTACAAAAATCCTAAAATGTCATCCCATACAAGTTATTGGTGATGGAAATATTATGAACTTCAGTCTCTTACCATTAGCAACAATTTACAAGGCGACGAATAAAGTTCAAGCGTAGCGCACTCTCACTAGAGTTTGCGCATCCAGTCCTCCAGGATTTAATGGTAGAGATATCGTCGTTATCTCATCTCGCAAATCAACTAACACTTTAGTCCATCCAAGCGAGTCAAGGGAGCTGCTGGGCGAATGAAATCGAATGCGGTAAAATCATAATCGTGGGCGAGGAGGAAGATGATCATTCGACATGCCCACTTTACAATTCAATACGAACCAGTTGAATTCTGGTAACTTCCTGATAGCAAGAGCGTTTTACATCTACATATATAGACATTGTCACATGTCATCAAGAGCAGCAACACTGGCTGGCAAAAATTATCTTGCTTTGCCTTTCAAGATAAATCATAATAATAGTGAACGTTATGGTCTATGCGCAGGACATTCAAACAACAGAGACAAGGATATTGCAAGAAAAGGAGATCCTGTACATGATCTTGAAATAGCACGTAGGATCAATAACATCTTATCATTATCCCATACGGAAAATGATGAAGATGAAATTAATGAGATTATATATAATAAAGTATTGTCGAAAAATCGACCCACAGGTGAAGACCGTAGCCCGAAATATCAAAAGATCTTCATTCTATGAGCTTCACACAGATGTGAAGGAACTGCTGCTGAGAGTTATTAATACCAAGAATCTATCGAGACCTTGTAATCGTTGGACAAAAAATGAGGATGAAGCAATTGAAACAATAGCGATGGGAGGAAACTGGAAGTGGGGTGATTGGAAGACCATGGCTACCATCCTCAATGGTATGGGCATTAACAAAGACAAGGACCAACTTAATAATCACATGAGACACGATTTCGGGAAAGATCTGAAGAAAAAATTCGATGGCAAAACAAAAAAATGAAGTAATTAATAAATACGTAATCAATTTGGCTATCCCTGACTTACAATCTACTCCTAGTAGGGGCATTGTTGAGGACATACAGGGTTTGCATTTCAAGAAGTGCTTCCTCAATTAAGTGGCTCAATCGCTCAGGCCAATCATGTTCACGAAGAGCTGTGATACAAAACATACAATGATTTGGATGGATGGAGTACGCAAGCCCAACACCAGTGGGAGTGACTTCTCCATAGCCCCAGCTATCAAAACGAGGGTGAGTCAAATGACTTGTGCTCACTCTCCACGTCTTCGCACGGGTATACAACGGATGAGAGTAGAGCGCAGGTGCATTCTCTCCTTCCGATAAAGATAGCGCCATGCCCAACAAATGGCGATCCACCCCCATTGCCTTTGCAGCTGCACCAATGTATTTTGAATGACTAGACACTGCCTCACCCAAAAGATTTATCTTCTCAGCTCGCTTCGCAGAATCCATTTCATCCCGCTTCGGGCGCAGACCCATCGTCTTGATGAAAGCTTCACTGGCTGGACTAACAGTTCGTGTAGTTTCCGTTCGGCCATGTAAGAACGGACGAACTTGTGTTGCCTCATAGGTCCCTCCCTGTTCGCCCCACAGACGATAGGTGGCAAGCTGACATGCCATTTGAACGTAAGCATCGGGAGAGTATCCCATCTTTTTTATTTCAGACGAGCCGTAGCCCTGGAAGCTTTGGGTTTGTAATTCGTGAGATGAAATAAGTTTCTTGAAGTTGGTTCTAGTCATATCAACATAGTCAACAACCTTGGAGCCAGGTGAAGTCAGCACGGTAGCGCAGTCACCGAAAATATCCTTCACATTCTGGTCAGCAGTTTCATATGTTCCATGTTTGGTGCTGCTTTCTGCAGCAACTTGTCCATATGACTTTTTTGTAATGAAATCACAGTATCCAACAACGGGCATACCATCCATCATTGAGTGTTCACCCGCCATTCCTGCCTTACCATTGTTGGTACAAATAATCTGGATCGATTTATCGAACCAACGATTATGACCACTCGTAAGACCTCCAGTCCAAAATATTTCAGACCCCTGTTTCTTCGATACCGGCCGTTCATTCTCATCCAAGCAAATTAATATGGCACCACTCTCCAATACCTTCAACGCTGCTTCCATCTTTGTTCCACCGACGCGTATGAGCTCATCCCTAGCCTCGGCACATACATCACGATCGTCAGATGTTAGATATCCCAACATTGGCAACGATGGGCCATCAATGGACTTTTCCACACACATTTGTAATCGTTCTTCCATCACATGCAACGGCAATGGCTCACCCGTTTCCTTCTCCACAAAGTCAAAGGAGAAGAACTTCCCACCGCATGCCACGACAACATGACTAGTTAATGCAGGGTCATAAATCCGATATGTGTCATCACCCTTGCATGGGATACGACAAGCGTTGAACATGTACTTATATGCCACAGAGCACAAGGCCGTTTTGTTTGGTTCCCTGCCAATGGCCTCATAGGGCAGATCGCCAGAAGCAACCAGCTGACGAAATTGAGCAGTGGAATATAAAAGAGACGCGGCCCGTAGCACTCCAAGCGACTTGTCCGATGGTATTTGGGGTAGAGTGCCATCATCTGAGAAATGGAAGAAGTATGATACATTCACCACTACCGGATCACGAACCTGATTAAAATATTGTTGGGATGAAAAAAATGAATATCAGTGTTGCGTGTTTCGAGAAAACCAACGAATGAATAACTAATTGCTCCCTCCTCTCTCTCTCACCTGTAAATACCCCATGGTATTCCACCAGTGCTGTAACCAACTTGAATCCTTCATCTCTCCCTCTTTCCTCTGAACCAAACGTCGATGAAGCTCTATCGCCTGTCCTTCAAATTCCTTACATGCCTGGATGAATGTCGTCGTCTCCTCCTCCGATTTGGCCAACGGTAGTGCCGTGGGGATGAGTTTGGCAATTGTGTCCGATATGCTAGGTACCGGTAGACGTGGTAAAGACTTTTGTTGCGAGTATAGCTTACCCCCGATATGTTCTTCGAGGTAGGCCTCGTCACGGTAATCACCGTGCGATTCGACCATTGGATGTGGCCATGGTTTGAACTTAGTAGAAGTACTCATGCTAGTGCGAATTAGCGGCGACGAAGATGACGGCGATGAAGATAATTTAATGGAGTTTGTGATGTGATTGAAGCTGCGGCGTATGTTTCCTTGACGAAGCATTTGCAAGTCAAAGAAGAACTGGCTGGTTGTAGCACGATGCGTTGCCTTATGTAATGGATTTATGGACAGACAGAGGATGACCGACACACAAACAAACTCAAACTCTAAAGCGGCCCCGTCGTCTGGCCGTCACCGTATTCTTCTCTTCCAAAGAGAAATACGGTCCCTCAGCATCATCACAAGATCAAAATGTTACACGGACACCTCCTATCAGGAACGACCATACCACAGTGACAGCACCGCTTCCCGTCTGCTCAGCGAAGTTAAGCACTATCGGGCCCAGTTAGTACTACGGTGGGGGACCACGTTGGAATCCTTGGTGTTGTTCTTTTGCAACTCTAAATGATGTGAATTCAACTAACTGACACTGATGTACATTCAGTCCACTACTGCGCCCAACGAAAATGATTATCTGAGATTTAAATTTTCAATATTCGATCGATCATCGAGTCAACCGAACCCGCTGCGAGGCAACGCAATAATTAACCCCAACAATAAACACATAAACAACGGTATGTCGGAAAAGGGCAAGAAGAAGAAAGCACCAAAGAGTAAGTCCGTGCTATTCCTTGCTCTCGATTCTAGTGTAAATCACAGAACCTCACCCACGACCTATTCCTCTCAACTAAATTTGAAGATGGCTCCAATGACGATTTGGATGGGATGCAGATTGTCCTTCCAGAGGATAGAATCAAGCATCTTGAATCACAAACTCAGGCCCTCGAACTGCAACTTGTCTTCCGATCAGAAGACGCTGCGACTACTGCTGCTGAATGTCAGGCTATTCGCGAAGAGCTAGCCGACGCCATTCAAAAGTACGAGAACGAAAAGAAAATGTCCATGGACGTTGCACGGAGCATGACGCGTCAGTACAAGGGAATGCAGGAAGACCTTCTAAACAAAATCAATGACAGAGAACAACTAATAGAGAGCTTGAAAGATGAGATGGAAACTCTCAAGGCGATGCACCGAAAAGAAATCACAATTAAGGATGCTGTCATTCAGCAGAGAGATGAGGATGCCACAAAGAAGAGGATTGAGGTCGAAAATCTATGCAAGCTTTTTGCTCAAATGATCACCGATGCCAGGCTAAGGATAAGTACAACAAGGCCGTAATTGTTTGATCGGAATAAGTTTATATTACACTTGCCACTATTCAGTTCTAAAGAGCACGGACATCGTCCACAAATATTTCCTCCTTATCAGTACGTTGAAAATTCACTAAACATTGATAACACTACGTCGTTGAAGTCTAGCTGATATACACACTATTACAACTAATATAACACTACCTGTCTACGAATAAGATTCATTCTATTTATCAATGCAATTCTAAGCATAAACAATATGATATTATTGAATATGAACAACCCGATTAGTTGCCTTTACGCTGGTTTTGCAGCGTACTCATCAACTGTGCACGGAGGTTAGTCAGATTTGCTCTGCCCCCTGTCAGAGCTTGAGCCTGCTGCTGCGGAGGCCGTTGTAATTGTTGTTGCTGCTGTTGCCCCTGATGATTAAATGCGAAGCCATTATTAGGTTGATTGAAATTAGCCACGTATCCTTGATTTGGTTGCTGACCGTAAATTTGCTGCTGATTGACATGAGCAGCATTATTTCCCCAAAGCTGTTGTTGATTAGGATAGCTGTTACCTGCAAGAGCTCCCATCGCCTGTTGATTGTACGCTCCAGCGTATGAGGCATACTGCTGCTGCTGCTGCTGCAGCTGTTGATATCCTTGGTTGTACTGTGTTTGACCGACATGTGCAGGTGGTTGCCAATTAATGGGAGGAGGTGGCGCAAAATTTGGAGGAGGTGGCGGATAACTTGGATGAGGTGGAGGCTGCCAACGCTGCATGGTTGGAACTTGTGGAGGTGCCACATATGGTCCGCCATTGTATCGTTTTGGAGTGGGCTCCATTGAGCCCCAAGATCGTGTACCGGCTTGATTCATCTGATTGCCACGCCCATTTCTATTGGCCAAGTCTCTTTCGTACGAGCTGATATTCATGCTTCCATTCCCAGACTGGTGACTTTTGTTATGCCCACCAAGATTGGCAATGGTATCTCCGCCACGATTGAGCCTAGGCCGGCGGATGCGCCTATCTTCATCGGTAAGTATCGATGGATGAAGGACAGCACCTGGTAAAATCTCACTCCTGTGCTCCATAATGCTGGGCTCTGTAAAGGCGAAGCACACAGCCACATTTGGCTCGATGGGGTCGGAGAATACTTCAGATGAACGAGAAATCTTACTCGATGTTGGGGGAAGCGGCACTGAGCTATCATCATCCAAGCTGTAAATCTCGTGACTCAGAGGCTTGCGAATGAATCCAAAGAAGCAAGATATCTTGGCAATATCTTTGTCTGCGAGGCGGAATCTGTCTTTAGTGTACTTCTCGCTCTCAAGGATGAACGCGGTGTCTATGCTCAGAGGATGATCCTTGTGAAGAAATACATAACCATCATCTAAGCCTCTGCTATTGCAAAGCAGCTCTTTCGAAGTCCATTTCTCCATGGACGGGAGCAAAGCTGCAAGCAATCGTTCCTCATCTATAAAGGGAAGCAACACCACCCACAACCACGGCATGGCTTTGCCATTCGGATCGCAAGGGACGTCAGTCGGATAAAAATCGATTATCGGTGATTCCTCATCCGCCATCAACCAGCGTGCCTCTTTAGGGACTGCATGAGAAGAATCCTCCGGCAACACGGCAAGAAGCTGCTCTACCGGTTTGAACGGCTCGCAAAGCTCAAATGACTCGCAATCTTTCTGGAATCGTTCAATGTTACGAAGGTCAGATGCAAACGGAGCGTAGTGAAATGGATAGTACCATTTCCACGACGGACAACCTTCGTAGTAGTACTTCATAACCCAACACAGCCCCACAACATAGGATTTGAATAAATGCTCTCTGCCACCATGATTTTTGACGTCATCTGCTTTGCACTTGTCTGTGTAATACCGATCCTTCCAGCCAGGCTCATGCAGTCGAACATTATCTTGCACATTCTTCGAAAAGTCATCGAGCTTCGCTTGCTCAATCTCCTTAATCTTTTCTTTCAATTTCTTCCGTGCTTCATCAATGGCCGCCTCATCTTCCTCACTATCCTCCTCATCCTCATCATCAACATCTACGATAAGTGCATCGTCGTCATCAGCAGCAGTTGAAATGTTTTCTGCCTTTCGCTTTGACGTGACGGTCACATAATCCTCATCTACTTCAACCGCATCGTCCATAATTCCGTTCGACAAAAGCCGCAATTTTAATGCACCGGCAGCCTTTGCATTCTCTTCTGCCGACGTTGATTTGCTCTTTAACTTCTTTCGAAGTTCCTCCTTCGCAGCGTGTCCCTTTTGAAGTTTGACATCGGCGGCCTCTTTCTCGGCCAATATCCGTGCAGCTCGACCCATCTGCTGTGGCTGGTCGAAACGAATATGTTGCCCCCATGACTGAGGTTGTTGGGCAACATTGGCAATCCCACCGGGTGGCAACTTGTTCTGTCCTCTATTCTGCTTTTGGTATGCCCTTCGTGATTTTTCATTCTCTTCATTCTTGTGCTTCATTTCGAAGACATAGTCCTCAATGGCACCAACCTCTGCGAGGATCACATCGACACGATCAAGGTTGACTTTTCCCCCGTGATCCGTCAAATACCCTCCAAGTCCGGGCAATAGTCGGCGATAGACGTTGAATAAGTAGTCCAATGCACCATCACGTATGTCTAAACTGGGAAGGTGTGGAAGAAAATCATTACCAACAAAGAAGCACATGAATACAATATCATCGACGAGACGTTCGAACGATACCTCCCCCTTAAACGGCGGATTAATTACCGACGCAAATTCGTTCGCCAGATACTCCCTTAATATCGGGACACTCAATCTTTGCAAAGGTTTGTTGGCATTCTCTGGCAGCTCCATCGCCTCGGCACCAACAGCCTCGTCGAGCAACTTTTGCTTAAGTGCAAAGCCTGACTCCTCCCGCCTCCTTTCTGTCGCCTCAATTGACTGCCGTCCAAACAACACCTCCTCCCGCAATATGTAAAAGTGTGCCTCATGCGTTGCCAGCGCAAGCATGATCAAATCGGCATCCAACCCGTGCAGTACATGAACGAGATTGGGATTGTATCCCGGTTGGCCACGCTGTTGTCGGATATGTGCCATAATCTTATGCTCTCCTTCTCCTGGGATTGAGGCATCACTGAACAGGACCTTAATATTCCTCCACGCCTTGTCGGTTGCAATCCTCTTACGAATGTAAAAACGGATATACTCAGATAGTTCAATCATGAATTTGGTTCCGGGAGTAATAACATTGGAATCCCACGGCGTTTCACTTGGGGGTGGGATCGTCAATCCTTGTTCCTCAAGACTTTCACGCACTTTTACCTCCGTTCCCGCACGCTCTCGTGCCTCCTGTGCAGCGCGGAATCGACGTGAGCGTTGTTGATTCATCTTGGCACGTGGAGCGACTCCGTCAATTGCAAGATGGAGTAATTTACGTGGTCGCACTGCCCGTACTAGTCGGTCAATGTAGTGACAAACATTCTCATACATTTCCTGTTCATTCTTTGGCTGTGGTCCCACCTCGGGATGAGAGCATGGGTGTATAATCCCATTCATATCAATGTATAAATTATCTACCTCGAGACCACTAGGGTTGGGGCCGGTGGCGTCAAATGGGACACGTATCATCGAGCCGGCGAGTTGCACGCGCTCTTCGACTACATCCTGGATGATCTTTGGATACTTCTCTGATAACCAACGGTAGAAGGCGGGGACTCCCATGACGATGACCTAGAAGCTTTAGCTGTGCGTGGCCTTGCTTTGCCTCGATATCATTATTTATCAATATGAAATGAGATGGCGGTGATAATAAGGGTTGGTGAGAGTGGTGGTGGTGGTGGTGGTGGATATTTACGTATTATGTAGGAAGACCCCCCATTGTTCTTATTGTTATTCCCTTGTTCTTATCTTGTTGGGGAGGCAGATCATCCACTCAAGCATCTATCTCTCCTCATTGATCCATTTCTCTCTGGACTTGAAAATCAATCTTGACAGAAGAGACAACCATGTTGTTGCACTATTCACCAATATCAGTATCTCAGAAAATTTGTTGAAGATGATGTAGAGATGTAAACTGGATGCACATAATCATAATGAGCAATCATAAACAATTCCACAAAATGATGGAATCTACACAAGCAAAGAGGGTTAAGTTAACAATGCTGAATTTTAATTACATAAAAGTAATTATTATAAACATGAACATGCTCTTGACTGACATTTCTTCCACTTCATATTATGGATTCCAGTTCCAGTTGCTAGGCAAAAACATCTCTTCTATCCGCAGCAATTAATCATTCTCAACTTATCTCTCTGGGTACAGGTACTCTGTGTAGTAGTGGGTTGGTTGTATCACATAAAAGGGCTTTTGTTGACTCTGTTGCCACCTTTTCAAAACCTTCTCACCTCTTTGGCTCTTTTACTATGAGTTTTTCATTGGTGCAAAATTGCCCCCGAAAATTGTTGGAATTCGTGAGAAAGCTTTAGTTTCTCTCCTTTTCAAAAACTGCAAAAAAAAGGCGACTGCCCGTTTTTTTCCTCATCGCCCGCCCCGCCCCATCTTCACTATTGAGCCTCTTCATTCCCCATTCATGAAACATTGTTATTTCAGCGCGGAAACATCGCAGGATCGACCACCATTCATCATCAATCTAATCCCTTCCTCTACTTCCGGCGATTGTCATATACTCCGCGATTGAAAATCATTCACCGCTTCCCGTGTTTCTCACGATGCCCTTGACCAATGATATCCACGGCAGCAGGCGGGGCGAATCGTCGCATGTGTTCAAGCCGATAAAGGTAAGTCATGTCTTCTTCTTACTCTCAGCACAGTCGGTCGAAGTCATCGTGTGCATTTTCCTATAGCATTATTGATGTACAATGCCTAGGGGATGGTTCTTCTCCTGGTGTCTTAATTTGAAACGTCGTTGTCACTTACACTCCACTATGATGAATGAACGTAATTGTCTCACACCACCCCCACGCCTATATCGTATCACATCATTTACACAATTAAAGTCATGGGAGCAGACGCATGAGGAATTGGGATCAATTGAAGTTACAATGAGTGACTCATCGTCGATGGGACAAACGTCAATGGCACAACCGTTTGGAATAACGGTAAGTTCAGCAAGGACCGGAACGTGTTGCCATGATGTCTTTACCAATCACTAGGACTCATCTTCCTTTCTTACATATCTCACGATAAAAGGAGAATATTGATAGCACACTCGGAATGTGTACTGAAGATCTCTTCCTCGATATGGTCGAACGACAAAATGACTATGTGTCACCCCGAACCTATACACCCGAGGCATCGTACATCCCGTACCGTCGGTACCTCGTCGATTGGATGTCCGATGTGGGTGAACAGTGTGAACTCCACACGTCCACAGTACATGTATCTATATTATTTTTAGACAAACTATTCCGTAGTCGGGATGTTCCCCGGAGTCATTGGCAGCTCATGGCCACGGCATGTTTGAGTATTGCCGCCAAGTATGAAGAAGCCGAGGAGAATTGTCCGCCAATTCCCGACCTCCTTAAATTGACGAAGCTACGTGATGTTGGACATACCTCGCTGACCTTCCGAGAGGGTGAGGTTGAGGTGTTACGACATTTGGGATGGAAACTCCGGGCTGTCCCACCGGTGCATGTCCTTGGATACTTTCTCTCGAAGGGCGTGGTGTTCTACGAGGATACATGGCAAGGACGGGCCTTGATTGACAAAATCCCAAAGTATATCAAGAAGTATGCTGACTTCTTTTGTAATCTAACACTGCAGGAGTACTCCTTCCAACAGTATCTACCTACGCACCTCGCGGCCGCGATCCTATTGGCCAGTCGCGTAGCACTCCAAGTCATGCCACGATGGAGGCCGGAGTTGACACTCCTAACGGGATATGAGGAGGTTGCAATATCAGGTGCATTCAAGCATGTTTGGAGCTACTATGAGGAACAGTTCCCGGGACATGGTGCAAGGTCTATCTCTCCACGAAGTGTTATCGCACAAAAAGACATGTAAAGAAGAGATTGAATGTAAAAACACTCCTATGTAAATTAATATGATTTGCGTGATTGGCTCATAGTCACAAGAACGACTCTCAACGATTTAAGTTGCCGCCGGACACTCTGAGCAGAAGGCAAAGCTGTTGAGGGCATAACATTAAATGTCTAGCTACGATCGGGAAGACGTACTCAAACAACTTTTGTGTTGCACCCATTAATTTTAATGAAGGCAGTTGGTGATCGTTATGACTAATGAGAGCATAAACTAATAACACCTGCTGCAATACGTTCTTCATTTGATTCCTCTCCCTCTCATGCTCGCTGATGTTCATCCTTCCGAGACCTCAGAGAGATATGAGACCTCGTTTTTTCCCCGGGAAGCTTCAACACGTCATTCCCATGCCTGCCTCCCGGGGACACCGACGAGCGGCGGCGTTAACCGATGCCCAAAAGGGAGACCTCGCTTGTCTATGGGAAACTCACGCACCCGATGAAACAATCGCCATTGGTGGTGGTGGTGGTGGTGAGATTGGTTCTGGAAGAGGCAGGGGACGTGGCAGAGGTCGATCAGGCAGTGGCATTGCACGCACGACCGTCGTTTCGATGAGCCTTGACGATGAAGATTACGCATTCATTTGTAGATTATACTCCTACCTCCATTGGTCCATCGTGGACAGTGTGGAGCAACAGACGCGGCAGAAAGAGACTGCATCACGGCCGAAGTCAGGTGCCAATGCTGACAACGACGACGATGACGACGACGATGATAATCTACGAAACGTTGAAAGGTCAAGAACGTGGGAGTCGCTGTCATTCCTCTTTCATAACGTTCGATCCCTCGCCCCTCCGGATACGAACTCGGTGACGTCGGGGAGGGTGGTATCGCCAGATGGACTTGACAGAACAAGCATGATCGTTCCAAGAATTATGGGTGGGAAGCAATCTATACAGTTTGATCATGCATCATTTTTGGAGGAAATGAGTGCGTTCGAGGATGGCACCTTGTCACATGGCGATAACAACAACAACAACAACAACAGCAGCAGTGCATTATTGCCAATAGATGAACAGGAGCAGCGTCATCCTAAGAATCCTTCTTATGGGTCTTATCTTCATATCAAACCAGATCGTGCATTAGCATCGCTCGGATGCGCCATTGGACTCAATGTGCTCTCCTTATGGCGACGACATCAATCTAATCCCTTGCAGCATAATAGAAACCGTGACGCCCATCCTCATCTGCGCACACTCCTATCGGCACTCTACCTCCCACGATTTTTCAACCTTGCACCCTCATCACATGTTCGTATGGCAGCGATACGGACCTCGACAGTCGGTCGGCTTGTTGCCCTACGTGGGACAGTAACGAAGGCCCGACCAAAGCGCCTGCGTGTTCTTGATGCTGGATTTACTTGCTCGGCATGTGGATTGCATCAAATTGCCAAATTCGTCGAGGGGAAGTATTCCTCACCGGCACGGTGTGAGGATATGAAGTGTCGAGGACAAAAGTTTGTGCTTAATAGGAGAGTTGCCAATTTCTGTGACGTTCAGGAGCTCAAGATCCAAGAGGCACGGGAGGAACTGTGCGAGGATGAGAATGACGATGGCGACGGTGGCGGACTTGACGAGCAAAGAGGTGCACCAAGACATATGGAGGTGGAGGTGTCGAAGGATTTAGTCGATGCGTGTCAGGCGGGAGATTCTATCGTCGTTTGTGGCATCGTCCGGGCCATGAATTCATCATTGGCAATCGGACGTGGTGGGAAACGTGCGGCAGAGACGAGTACATACCAGCTTTATGTCGTGGGTCATTCTATCACAAATTTAACAGCCGATGACCGTGGAGGTGGTATCGCGGGTGATGGAGGAGGTGATGGTGACAAGCATAAAATGATGGGTTCAGAGATTGATCAAGGCCGGAACAAACGCTCAAAGATGTCGGCCTCTTCGGCCAATATGCAATATACAGACCGTCAACTGAAGCAGATTACCGATCTAGCTCATGCCGACCATCGCATGTACAGCCTGCCGACACGGATGGCATTCCCATTCGATCTCTTATGCCGATCCATCTGCCCAACAATAATTGGAAATGATCTTGTAAAGGCAGGGATTCTCCTTTGTCTCCTGGGTGGGACTCCGCCAGAGTCATCAGGCCTAGAAGCACAAAGTGGGATGACCATTCGATCTAATTCACACATGCTCGTTGTGGGCGACCCAGGCATGGGAAAAAGTCAAATGCTGTTGGCAGCCAACCAGGTGGCATCGAGGAGTGTCTACGTAGGTGGAAATACAGCATCGTCCACAGGTCTCACAGCCTCAATAACGAAGGAACCTGGGGGTGATATGGGAATCGAAGCTGGTGCTTTGGTGTTGGCTGACCGTGGAGTGTGCTGCTTAGATGAACTGGATAAGATGCCCAAGAGTCACCAAGACGGTAAGGCTCGGAACATTGATGCCTTCGTGTTTTCATTGTCTGTGCCATAATTCTCTAACTCGACGATTGACAGGTTTACTCGAGGCAATGGAACAGCAGCAAGTGTCAATCGCAAAGGCTGGAGTTGTGGCATCACTTCCTTCACGCTGCAGTGTCATTGCAGCGGCCAATCCTAAGAGTGGACACTACGACATGAGTAAGACTGTGTCGGAAAATGTAAACATGGCAGGTCCACTATTGTCTAGATTCGATCTTGTCTTCATTCTCAGGGATGAAGCAAATGCCGATCGCGACCGAATGATTTCAGGCAGTATCATGGGTAGGCTCGGCAGGGGAGGATTCCAGGGAGGTGTTTACAGGGATAGTAGTGTCAACGGAGGTGGAAGATTGGCAGAATCGATGAATCAGTTTGGACCTCAAGATAGAGTGCCTCTACAATTCCGTCTCCCTTGGGTAAATGATTTCCAAAAGCAACCTTTGCCTCTACAGCAGGTCAAGGACTATGTAGCCTACGCTCGAGAGCATTGTCGACCAAAGATGACAGATGCTGCAGCTACTGTATTGAGTGATTACTTTATGAGACTACGGCACCCACAGGGCAATGAAAACAAACGTGACAATGTCCCTATTACAACCCGTCAACTTGAAGCACTAATCCGCTTGTCACAGGCACGGGCTAAGGCATGTCTACGCCCCTACGTTCTTCGTGAAGATGCCGAAGATGTCATAGAACTTATGATTGAGAGTGTAAGACAAGTTCACACAGACGGAGAAGGCAATATTGACAAGTCACGAGGTGGCGCTGGGGGGAAGAGCAAACAACGAAAAGCCTTCCTGGAGGCCATGAGATCATCAGGACAGACACAGTTTGAATACTCTGATCTACAGCGTATTGCTGATAGGCTTAACTTGCCGGTTGGAGGATTCAAAGACTTTTTGGACAATTTGAGGGAACAGGGGGAGATTGCTAAAAGATCAAGTGATGGTCATCCAGTGTACACTCTGCTTTAGTACATACCATATTCGCATTTTATACAATAATTATTAGCCATAACTTATTTGCTTTGTCATACACAATTCTTCAAATCGCAAAACCAGAAGGCTTCTTCGTCTTGCCTTCTACGCGGCTAATTTTTGGCCTATCTCCAAATATTCTTCCCGATTCTCAAAGAATTCATCAAACGTATGACACTCATCCTCACGATTGTCTGTTGACTCATCATCGACAAGACCAAGTGATGATAGATCTGCATGACACCTACGACATGCCTCTGCGGTTCGGAGTTGGATGTTATCAACCATTACAATATCCATGAGCAAGTCATAAATCTCAGTGCCGAGTCTACCCTTGCGTTCCATTTTCACCTTGCCTGGATTAGTAATTTGTTTCTGTGCCCAATCAACTCGTAGCTTACAGGTAGCAATAGTTTTATCAACCTTTTTTGCAATTTGTTCTGCATCTTTCTCCAAAGGATTATTAAGGATATGAAAGATGTCATGCCCGAGCTTGGCCTTTGCTTTTTTTATGAGCACAATTGAGCCTGACCAATGAATGAGGGGGATATCCTCTCCATCTTCGTAACGTATGTTAAAGCCATCCAATACACCGTCCTTCGTTGGATGTTTCCGTGCCTGAAATTGAACACGTTTTGTTAGGTCGATTCGTGGATCTAGTCGAATATCTTCATTCATTCTGATTTCAGGGTATACTTTTGTAAAATGAAAGAACACCCTTTCCTGATTATATGGCCCAATATTGTGATACTGTTCGTCCTGGATAAGCTCACCGAACATCTTGTTCCAATCAACCCATGCGAACGTGCCCGTTCGGATCACTCGCTCTGGCATATTACCTTTCACTGTACCAATCGGCCCTTCTAATGGAGGAGCAAAATCAAATTTTCCACTCACATCCTCTGCATATTCCTCATCGTCGTCATCATGGAGATCGATTTGTGTTGCGATGGATGAAAATGAATTGTTGAGGTGCACAACTTGATAAGATGCATGATTGGATTTCTGATTGACATGACGCATTGCGCTAGTCTTCCTGCATAATCGCTGCAGGGCAGGCGAGGCCGTCGATCGCTGCAGCAGCAGCCGACTTGCGGATATCATCGTCGTCTGATTTTGATGTATCTTCAACAAGATATGGCGGGCTTGCCGACACCATGAGACGGAAGAACGTCGTCGTTAACAACGATAGCGCTCAAATAAGAAGGGTGGATGATGCGGCGTCATACAACCCAAATGTGGAGTGGAGGGCATCATATTCACCTTGTCGCCGTTGCAATGTAAAACGAATCTTCAGCGCTCTCGCGCTTGCACTCATATTCGGATACGACTCCTTGAATCCATTATTTGATGAGCTCGCTCTACCAACGCTACAACGAACTGGCTTCGCACTTCACGCGCCAATGGGTAGTATAGTATACGGAGCAAAAAGTAAAGGTGGTGATACTGCCAAGCTAGTGACACAGGCAATACAATCAGGCTTTAGACATATAGCCACGGGAGGCTTCCATAGCGAATATAATGAAAGTGGAGTCGGCATTGGATGGAAGGAGAGTGGCATTCCACGGCAGGAGTTGTATCTACAAACTCTCTTTGTAGCAAGATCGGTTAATGGTTATGGTTCACAGAATTGCAATCTGAGAGATGCCAGTCGATGTCGACAGTTGACGAATGCAACGATTGAAGAACAGGTCCATTTGTCAATAGAATCTAGTTTACGCAACTTACAGACTAATTATATTGATGCAGTACTCGTACACAACTTTAGAGCCAAGTTACAGCCATACGATGAAACAATACAGGTTTGGCGGGTATTAGAGGAATATGTCAGTCAAGGAATCATTCGACATTTGGGAATTGTCAGTTGTCATGACAAGGACTATTTGTTCAAGTTAGTGAATGATACGAAGATCAAACCATCTATAATACAGAATCGCTTTCATTCCAACCGACAGTATGACATCGAACTACGACCGTTTTTTAAGCAGTGGGGTATGGCAAATCAATTATTTTGGATCTTAACTGGTAGTGCTGGGGGCAAGACTGGCAGTAGTGTTATAGCAGGCATTGCAGAGAAAATGGGAAAGATATCGCCAAAGATACTGTTATATTCACTGACTATGGAATTGGGAGGGACACCGATGATTGGGACAAAGAGCATTAGTCATATGCAAGAGGATGTGGATGCTCTGGTCAAGAATCGGATGAATTGGGCGAAAGAAGACCTATATGCAGTGGCAGAAGAGATTCACAAGAGCTTGCTGCAGTGAAAAATCAATTGTTGTTCCACCACCTCCTTTAACAAACTAGATACTGCTGCAATGTTTTTGCTATCCACTGTCAAAGCATGAATCGTACTGTCATAGGATTTGTTCTTCTTCTACTTGCTCTTCTCTCATCGCGGCCTTGACGTTTTCATCTGCCTCCTAATATGCCTCGGCTACGCGCGTGTAATTCCAGTTGTCGCACTATATCTCAAAATCCCCCACCCTCGACGGTAACTTTATTATCCTCATCAATTTATGAATGTCAGACCAATGTACGATAGGAATTCCCTTTGACTAGGTAGATATGTTGGTGCCCAAACGCGCAACTTTGCGCAATTTGTGGCTGGGGCAGTAGATGGGGTTAGGATTAGGGTTAAATCATTACTGCCCCGTGTGCAAAATAGGGGTCCATTACCCGCACAGGCACGTTGTGCATATTATGAGTACTAACAGATACATAGAATAAAGAAAGAAAGTTGAAACACTAATACAAGATATTGGAGTATTTCATAAAGAAAGGGAGGCAGTGCTTAAGAATGAAAGAGTCTCAACAGAGCCAGAGTATGTATGTGACCAAAATACTGCTGTCCCGCCCCCTTGATCATGTGGGTCGACGATTGAGGCAACTCGACATAAAAGTCAAGGCGAATGGGAGACACCCCCCTCATAGTGTACGAGTAGTCGACGGACACCTGAACCCTGACGAACATGACGCTAATACACCGTTTTGCACAGGTAATAGTAATAGGACGGATGGATCCCCAGGCACAGTAGTGTTGTTGATGACGGCACCTGTGCAGTCGTGCCAACTGACAATAGTCAGAGTCAGGTTGGGGAAGTTAGTCCAATGATCCTGAAAGTGGCGGAGGAGACCCGCAATAGCCCCGTCGACGACAGCGCTCTGGCCCTGGCCGGTCTCTTGGCCCAGGTCGTTGAGAATCTGACGTGGCGTAAGGGGCGTCGATAAGAGGTTACTCATGCTGGAATGGAACCCATGTGCACGCTTGGCCGGTGGCATGGTCTCGTCAAGAACCAGGTAGAGACTGACGGATACACCGGCGACTTTAACCTGCACCAAGGCCTTGTGGATGAATTGCATGTCGCGATTGGCCATGATGGCTTGTTGAACTTATACTTGTTATTGCCGAAGGCCGAAAGATGGAGGTGAACGAGAACAACGACGCCGAGAAGACTCCGTAGTCGGGCGGCGATAAATATGTGATCTGATGTCGTGAAGACGATCAATCGATGGAGCACCACTTAAGAATGAAAGAGTCTCAACAGATGAGATGAAGAAGTGAGAGTCTAGATTTAGAGAGTCTACACGTGACCACTATGCGCAACCACGAACAACCATGTCGACAGAAACCCCGTGTCACAACGACACCGTCATCAAATCTCCGAGTCACGAGTCATGAGCTCACGGGACCACAGTCCCGAAGAGTGGGGTACGCACCTTACCTGACGCAGCTGGAAAAAAATACTTTTTGGTAATTTTGGCCTCCCCAACCTCCCTTTTACAAGAAAAATTACCAAGAGGGAGAAGGAATTCACAGTACTTCAGTAATATCAAGTAGAATCAGTGGCTACATACCCCTAAAGCCCTAAATGGGGGCTTGTATGCTATTTGGTAATTTTATTCTTCTGGAGTTTACTCCTGAAGCCCGGCAGCCCTTATTCTTCTGGAGTTTACTCCTGAATCCTGAAGCCCGGCAGCCCTTATTCTTCTGGAGTTAACTCCTGAAGCCCGGCAGCCCTTAATGTCCTGTCCCCTGTCTCTCTCCTGTCTCCTGTTGGTTGTCACGTGCTTACAAGTGGAACTCATGAGGCTATGAGCCATACAACGGCCAGACCTTAACGGTCCGCCCACCAACAATATTTTCCCGCTCATTCGCCAAAAAACATTTCTTGAAGAAAACAAAGAAAGGGGGAATGGGCCACTGATGTTGCGGAGCGGAAGCAGGAGGGGCAAAAAATACCTACGTAGGATTGGTCCAATCCTACATAGGCTTGGTACAAAAGAACCGTTTAGGTACCATTTTCTCGCAACAAGACAAAAACCGCGCACCTAGCTTTGACGATGGGATTTCCATCGCCGTTCATGACGAATTCACGTATACGTTCAACAGATTCCGTGAAACACTTACGGTTTTTTATAGGCGTGCTCCTGAGATGCTTACCGATGGACTCTTAGGAGGGCGTGAGTATCGCCGAAATCTCTGGGGGACGGGGGACAAACATGTCACTTTAAGACGCAACGGCTGCATACCGCTGAGCCGACCTTGCTCATGGTATGGCCAATTCTGCCACTATATCAACACCTGTTGACCAATGGCGGCATACAAATTGCTCCGCATATAGTATGGACGATTTCTACCGGTTGAGCCGTCGACTGTGTCGTGATAATAGTGTGAAACACCCCTAAAATATGCCGTAGAGTGTGCGCCTGACATGGATATCATCCATTACTTCCATCACTTACGAATAGAATGAGAGAAACAACAATCAACTTACGATCGAAAGAGTACATATGATTAACAATATTATTTGATGCGATCTGGTTTTATTTCTACTCTGCTTGTGGTGGTAGTAAACATGATGATTCAGCAGAGCGAAGGAGTGAAGTGATTGACATTATGGATGGGATGCAGAGAAGTACCAACACATCTGAACAATCAACTATATATTTGGCTGTAATGTCGGATATGAACAATGAAGTAAAACATGACCGGAGATGGGGAGGATGATAACTGTAGCAATTAAATATTAATAGCAGAACCAGTAACAGCAGTACTTGTAGCTTGTAGCTAAATCTAAAATGTAGTAGCAGTAGCATTAACAGCAATAGGTAGCTGATAGCTGTTGTTATTAATGTTGTTGTAGTAGCAGGAGTAATTGAGTAGCAGTAGTAGTAGTAAATATGTTGAGGTTGAGATTGTGATTCAGGTATGAGTAGCAGGTCATGGCCAAGTGAGTCCTGGCCTCAGCAATTTCAATTTCATGGTGGTATCATATACAATTTATCTCAATGTGCATCCACTGATATAATATGGTGGCAATCGCTTCCAGCCTAAAGTATTAAATGTAGTCTATACCATGTTGATGTATACCATGTTGTTGTGTTACCTCTTCTCCTTTCAAATGTATCTAATTCTAGTATCCAATCACCAAGTAATTATTATTGAAATTTAAATGGGTGTGCCTCCACTTACATATCAAATAATACATCTTGTAGCCGCTGTACCAGGTGCCAGGTGCTGAATTGCATTATATATGTATTGAGAAGACTTGCTATGAGTATGAAGGGTATGGGGGGCCTCAATCATAAGAACTAACAGAGACCCACCTCCTATACCAACAACATCTACTCTCAGGTCCCATAGGGCAGATATCAGGGTGTGGCGGCATTCTTATGACCGGTAGCCACTGTTGAAGGTTCTGAATTGCATTATATATGTATAAAGAAGACCTGCTATGAGTATGAACTGGATGTGGGGACTCAATCATAAGTACTAACAGAGGATCCAGCTTCTACACCAAGCACTTCACTCTTCACTCTCAGGTCCCAGGGAGCATATATCAGGCTGGGGTTACATCCTTATGACCTGTAGCCACTGTAGCAGGTGCTGAATTGCATTATATATGTATAAAGAAGACCTGCTATGAGTATGAAGTGTGGGTATCATTCTCAACAGCATCACACAAGTAGTGAGAAGCCAAGTGATTCTCCTACTGCACCAGCACTGTGTGGAGATAAGTATATATCAGCTTGGGGTTGCATCCTTATGACCACTAGCCACTGTAGCAGGTGCTGAAACACTTTATATGTATGTATGAAGAAGACCTGCTATGAGTATGAAGTGTGTGAGGTGTCTTAATCATACGTAACAGTAGAACCCCATGGCAAAACCAAGTGAATACCTTTGACTGTGATACAAGCATATACAGGTTGGGTTGCATCCTTATGACCTGTAGCCGCAGTAGCAGGTGCTGACACACATTATTCTTTTGGAGGTACTCCTAAAGCCCGGCAGCCTTTAATGTTCTGTCTCTCTGTCTGTCACGCTCTCACGTGCATACAAGTGGAACTAAGCCCGCCGTTTGTTTGTTAGGGTTTTATGTGGTTTCTTGTAATTCTTAACGCCCTCGCCAAAAATATTTTCCCGCTCAT
>Ga0247831_1002011_pt1 | contig 35051 bp, 29 predicted proteins | sample LaCruzMarch2015__9_FD_192406 | JGI IMG/M metagenome (GOLD analysis project Ga0247831, IMG submission 192406) | Freshwater microbial communities from meromictic Lake La Cruz, Castile-La Mancha, Spain - LaCruzMarch2015_1m | ecosystem: Environmental > Aquatic > Freshwater > Lake | place: Spain...
AGGTGTTGGTGCTGTGATGTGGTGGGCGTCGGCATTGCTCGCTGCTCCGAGTACTTCGGCGATGATGTTGGCGCCGCGGGCCACCGCTGCATCCCAGCGCTCGAAAATAAACACTGCAGCACCTTCGCCAAACACAAAGCCATCGCGAGTGGCATCGAACGGCTTGCTACACCCACTGCTCGACAGCGCGGTCATGTTGGCGAACCCGGCAACAGCGGTGAGCGTGACTGCAGACTCAGCCCCACCTGTAACAACAGCATCGCACTGACCCCAGGCCACCAATCGTGCCGCATAGCCCATGGCATGGGTGGCTGCGGCGCAAGCAGTGCAAATGGTTTCGGCTGGGCCCTGTAGGTGGTAGCGCATGGAGATTGCTGCACCGGCGGCGTTCGACATCATCATCGGCACCAAGAACGGCGACACGCGTCGCTCGCCCTTTTCCACTCGCGTGATGACTTGCTCTTCGAGTGTGCGTAGCCCACCGATGCCGGTGCCAAAGATGCTGCCCATGCGAGCAGGGTCGTAGGGCAGGTCACCTGACATAGCGAACGCTTCCTGGGCGGCGGCCAAAGCGAATTGCTCGACACGATCCGAGCGTCGGGCCTCTTTGGGATTAGCAAAATAGGGAAGCGGGTCCCAGCTGGCGATCTCCACAGTTTTTGCGGAGGTGATTCCGGGGCCGAGGAGTCCACGCCAGAAGGCATCTTTGCCGATTCCGCACGGAGCAACGACGCCGTAACCGGTAATTGCTACACGATGCCCCGCACCCTGCATGAGGGGGGACTACTTGGCTTTTGCAGCGATGAGATCGAAGGCTTGACCGACGGTCGTGATGCCTTCCAATTCCTTTTCAGGCACTTCCACACTGAACTCTTCTTCGAGAGCCATGACGAACTCAACAAGGTCGAGGCTGTCGGCTTCGAGGTCTTCTTTGAAACGGGCATCACGGGTGACTTTGGCAGCATCAACAGACAACAACTCAACAGCGCACTTGGTGAAACGATCGAATAAATCTTGGCTCACAACGGGCCTCCTTGAACCGCCATCCTAGTGACCCATCCCGAGACCGCCGTCCACCGGAATCACAGCGCCCGTGATGTAAGCGGCATCGGGCGAGGCAAGAAATGTAATGACACCTGCGATTTCATCGGTGGTGGCAATGCGTCCCAGTGGTACGAGTGCAGCAAAGGCTTGCAGCTTTTCTTCGCCTAAAGCCCGCGTCATGTCGGTGTCGACCGGCCCTGGCGCCACCACGTTCACGGTGATGCTGCGGCTACCAAGTTCACGGGCCAGCGATCGAGCGAAGCCCACGAGTCCAGCCTTGGACGCTGCATAGTTGGACTGACCGGCTTGACCTAGTAAACCCACCACGCTCGACACCAAGATGATTCTTCCCTTGCGGGCGCGCAACATGGTTTGAGTGGCTCGCTTGCTGACGCGAAAAGCGCCGGTCAGATTGGCATCGAGCACATCAGCAAAGTCTTGTTCCTTCATACGCAACAACAACCCATCGCGGGTAATGCCGGCATTTGACACCAGAATTTCGACAGGCCCGAGTTTTTCCTCTACTTCGGCAAATGTGCGGTCTACATCTTCTTGCTTGGTTACGTCGCACTGCACCGCTAAAAAATCTCCGGTAGGTGCCGAAGTGTTGTAGGTGACGGCTACCTTGTCACCAAGTGCGGCAAACCGTTGTGCTGTCGCCAGGCCGATTCCGCGGCTACCACCGGTGATGAGCACTACTCGATTCATGGGTTCCTCCATTCAAGAACTGCGCTGGCGGCGGTCATTCCCGCCCCAAAACCTACGAGCAACACGATGTCGCCATTGTGTAAGCGTCCACGATCGGCTGCATCGAACAATGCCAAGGGAATGGAGGCTGACGAGGTATTGCCGGTTTCGTGGAGCACGATGGCGGTGCGCTCGAGCGGAATGCCGAGGTTGCGACACGCTGCATCAATGATGCGCAGGTTGGCCTGGTGGGGGACACAGAGTTTTACGTCGTCCACGCTCAAGCCTGCTTTGGCGAGTGACTTTTTGGCTGAGTCGACCATGATGCGCACCGCACGACGGAATACCTCTTTGCCGTCCATATGGATATAGCCACCGACTTCGGCATACAGCAGATGCTCGAGCGAGCCGTCGGCGTCGAGGTCCCACCCGAGCAATTGTCCAGCGTCCGGAGTTGCGTCGACGACGCAGGCGCCTGATCCGTCGGCGAACAAGATTGCAGTGCCGCGATCGCTCCAGTCGGTAATGCGTGACAGCGTGTCGGTGCCGATGACCAGCAGTCGTTTGGCGCCGATCGCCAACAAACCTTGGGCTACGACATAGGCATACACGAATCCCGAACAGGCAGCATTGACATCAAAAGCACCGCATCGCAGCCCCAACTCGTTTTGCACCGTGGCCGACGTGGCCGGAACCGTGCGATCAGGTGTGGTGGTGGAGAGCACGAGGCCGTCGATGCTGGCTGGGTCGATGCCTGCCATTGCGATTGCCCGACGCGCAGATGCAACAGAAAGTGACGCAGTCGAACCACCAATGTGTCGCCGTTTGATGCCAGTTCGCTCGGTGATCCACTCGTCGTTGGTGTCCATCATCGTTGACAAGTCGGCGTTGGTGAGCACCTTCTCGGGTAACGCAGTACCCCAACCGATGATGCGTCCGCCGGTCATCAGTGGGTCCGCAGCCAAGCAACGGGTTCGCGCATTGCCAGACGCTCACCCTCGTGGGCGATGAAACTTTGCAGAATGCCAGCGAATGGCGAGCGAACCTCAATGTCGCCAACGCGACCGAGCACCGTACCCACGTCTATGCGCGCGCCGTCAGCAATATCGGTGCGTTGAGAAAACACCCCGGCGGCCGGGCTCACCACTAGACGCTCAACTACGAACAAGTGCTCTCCGTCGTGCGCTGCGGTCTTGGGCGGTGCCACTTGGCTCACCCACTCGAGCAGGCTGTCCAATTCGTCAGGCGTGGAAACACTGATGACTCGTGCGCCGTCAATGGTGCGTTTCACCATTCCGCTCAGCACGCCACCTGGACCGAGTTCGACGTAGCCCGCGATCGACTGTCTGGCGATTTCTAACAACACTTGGCGCCAGCGCACAGGTGAACATAATTGCGCCGACAAAAGTGAGGCCCACTCGTCACCGCGCTGATGCGCCAGTGCATCAACGTTGGAGATAATCGGTACCTCGGTATCGCGCGGGCCAGCAGCAGCCAATGCGAGCCGGAGGCGGTCGCGCGCCGCGTTCATGAAAGGTGTGTGGAATGCACCTGATACGGGCAGCGCCATAACTTTTTTGGCACCAAGTTCTTTTGCGTGCACGGTGGCTTTTTCAATTCCACTTGGTGATCCAGCTATGACCACCTGACCAGGGGCATTGAAATTGGCGACCCAGACATTGTCGTCGGCACGTCGGCAAGCGACTTCGACCAGGTCATCATCGAGCCCGAGTACAGCCGACATGGCGCCTGGTGATGCTTGGCCTGCTTCGTGCATGGCGTCGCCACGCTCCATTACTAATCGGACACCGTCATCAAACCCGAGGGCGCCGTTGGCGGTAAGGGCGGTGTACTCGCCGAGGCTGTGTCCAGCGCAGATGCTCGGCTCGACGCCCAAGCGCTCGACGGCGTCCAACACCATCAGACTGCTGACAAACGTGGTGAGCTGGGCGTTGCGGGTGTCTTTCAGTTCCTCAGCGTCGGCATCGAGCAACAAACGCGCCACGTCTCGACCCGAAATTGCTGATGCTTCTTCCACGAGTTCCCAACTTTCGTGGTCCTGCCAGGGGCGACCCATTCCGGGGCGTTGTGAGCCTTGACCTGGAAACAAAAACGCAAGCATCACACCCCCTTAGCTGACTCGGTTGGTTCTCCCTAGATGTTACGAGACTTGATGACCACTAGCCTTCTACCTCGTTGCCCGAGTGGCGAAATGGCAGACGCGACGGACTCAAAATCCGTTGCCTGAAAGGGTGTGTGGGTTCGACTCCCACCTCGGGCACCATATGTTCACGGCGGATGCAGTCCGTCGTAGACTCCATTTTCCCATGAGCTTGCAGTTACCGACGGGTATTGAGCAGCGCTTGGTGCGCCACCGTTTGGCTCGGTGCACAGCCACCCTGCAGGAGTTGCGCGATGATTTGCGCATCACCCGTGAGCAGCACGACATCATGCGTGACGACGCAGCCGACTCGGCCCTGCGCGCAATCGTGGCTGAGACACCAAGCGCAGAGTTCGAGCACCGTGACACCCAGCGACATTTTGTAGCGATTTCCGCCCATCTCGCGCACCTCGAAGCGGCCATTGTTGACCACGAGAGGGAAATTGATTCGCTGCTCGACCGGCTGCATTCCACGGAGGTCACCGAACCTGGTGATTCCAGCCAGCGACACGAGTCGTAGAGTCGTGCCGTGACCTCCATTGTCATCGCCGAGGACGAAGCGATTATTCGACTTGATTTGCGTGAGCTGCTCGAAGAAGAGGGTTATGTAGTGGTCGGTGAAGCCGGTCGCGGTGACCTAGCGGTAACGCTCGTTCGTGAACTCAGGCCCGATGTTGTGATTCTTGATGTAAAAATGCCTGGTCTTGATGGCATCGAAGCAGCACGCCAAATCACTGCTGAGGGCATCTGTGCGATCTTGATGTTGACTGCGTTCAGTCAACGAGAAATTGTGGAGCAGGCTCGCGATGCCGGCGCAATGGCCTATTTGGTGAAGCCGTTTCAAAAAGCCGACTTGGTGCCCGCCATCGAGCTGGCCACCTCGCGATATTCCGAAACCAAAGCGTTGGTCGCCGAAGTTGGTGAACTACAAGAGCGTCTCGAGGCGCGCAAGGTGCTCGACCGCGCCAAAGGATTATTGGTTGACCAGCACGGCATGAAAGAGGCCTCTGCTTTTTCGTTCATTCAACAAACTGCCATGGCGAGTCGTTCGACCATGCGCAGTGTGGCCGAGTCGGTACTGAAGGGTGAGATCGTTCCACCTGCATGAAAGTAATGGCGTTGGATGGCAATTCGCTCGTCTACCGTGCCTTCTTTGCATTGCCCGACACGATGGCCACTGCTGGAGGCGAGGTCACCAATGCCGTGTTCGGATTTTGCTCGATGTTTCTCACCTTGGTGAAAGATCACAACCCTGATGCCGTTGTTGTGGTGTTTGACCGCAAAGAGAAAACATTTCGTCACGAAGCCGCACCTGAATACAAGGCGCAACGCGAAAAGCAACCCGATTCCTTGTACGCCCAGCTGGACGTGGTGCGCACTCAGTTGCTGCCGGCTGCCGGAGTCGCCACGTTGGACATTGCCGGGTTCGAAGGCGATGACATCATCGCCACTATTGCTGCGGCAGTGGGTCAACAAGACGAGTTGATCATCGTCACCGGAGACCGCGACGCGTATCAACTGGTGTCTGACCCCAATGTGCGGGTGCTGTACAACAAGCGGGGCGTTTCTGACTATGCGCTCTATGACGAAGCCGGCATCAAAGAACGAACTGGCGTGACACCTGCTCAGTATCCCGACTATGCCGCGCTACGCGGTGACCCGAGCGACAATCTGCACGGAGTTCCTGGCGTTGGTGAAAAGACGGCGGCGAAGTTGATTAATCAGTACGGAAACTTGCAGTCGGTGTTTGATGCAGCCGACGACCAGACGCCGAAACTGCGGGCTTCATTGCACGAAGCCCGTGATCGGGTGCTGCGCAATGCAGGCTTAATGCTGTTGCGGCGCGACGTGCCCGTTGACCTGCAGCAGTCGGCCTGGGTACCACAGCCAAACTCGACAGCGCTACAAGCGTTGTTTGCACGGCTGGAGTTTTCCACCATGTTGGCGCGCTGGAAGCCGATCTTCACCAAGTTTGGCGGTGGAGCAGCAGTAGACACAGCGACAGCTGCAACAAACACAGCCGCAAGCAATGCCGTAAACAGCAATGCCGTAAACACCGCCACCGAAGTAGTCACAACCGAAACCATCTCCGTCATTCTTGCGCCCATGAGCGTGACGCAAGCTGTCGCGTTGTTGTCGCAACCGGCGCCAATTGGGGTGGCTGTGGCTTGGGCGGGCGAGCCCGGTCGTAGCACGATTACCAACGCCTTCTTCACCGCCGATGGTGTGGCTTGCGGCGTGCTCTCGGCGGGCGACCTTGCAGATGCTCAATTGCGCGAAGCTCTGGCGAACTCGCTCAATGTGGTGATGCACGATGCGCGCAACATCATGCGCGGGCTATTGGCCAGTGGAGTCGATGTGAAAAATTTGCGATACGACACGGCGATCGCTGCATATTTGGCCGACTCAGGTTCAGGTTCGTACGACATTGGCACTGTTGCCGAACGGTGGGCGGGGCGTTCGTTGGAAGCCACGTCAGGGGTCGCTAGCGGGCAATTGAATTTTGTAGACGACGATGCTGCGCAACGTGATTGCGCTCTCGAAGCCGCTGTGGCTTTTTTGGCGTGCCAACCGCTGGAGCAGCATCTGGCTTCGGTGCACTTGGGGGATTTGTATGCACAGACCGAACTGCCGCTGGTGCGCGTGCTCGCCAAAATGGAACATGTCGGCATCGCCGTTGATGCTGCGCACCTCACCGCAATAGAGGCAGATCTGCAGCAGCGCAGTACGAAGTTGGTGAGCACCTTGCACCGTTTGGCGGGCAAAGAGTTCAACGTGAACTCCACCAAGCAGTTGGCTGTGATTTTGTTTGAAGAGCGCGGAGTGACCGGGGGCAAAAAGACGAAGACCAAAAAGATGAGCACCGATGCCGCCACGTTGGAAAAAGTGCGTCACGAGTGGCCCGAGTTCATCGACGCGTTACTTGAGTATCGCGAGGTCGAGAAACTTCGCTCTACTTACGCGCAAGGGTTATTGACCACCATTGCCACTGACGGGCGGATTCACGCCAGCTTCAATCAAACTGTGGCCCGCACGGGTCGGCTCTCGAGTGATCAACCCAACTTGCACAACATTCCCGTGCGCAACGAATCGGGTCGCGTGTTTCGCGAGGTTTTTGTTGCATCGCCTGGTTGTGAGTTTTTGGTAGCTGACTACAACCAAATTGAACTGCGGTGCATCGCCCACTTGGCAAAAGATCCTGGCTTGTTGCAGGCGTTCAATGCTGGTATCGATATTCATCGAGCGACGGCTGCCCAAGTATTCGGAGTTGAACTTGATCAAGTCACGGGCGAGCAGCGCAGCAAAGCCAAGATGGTGTCGTACGGGTTGGCATACGGCATGGAGGCCTACGGCTTGAGCCAACGCTTGGCGATCGATGTTGGTGAGGCCAAGACCATTCTGGATGCCTACTTCGCGGCTTTCCCGCGGGTGAAGCACTATATGGATGATGCCGTTGCCACGGCCACGCGTGATGGCTACACCACCACGTTGTTTGGCCGACGCCGAAATATCGAGGGCATCCATAGCGCAATCCGGCAGGTACAGGCAGCCGCCACCCGCATGGCGATGAACGCGGGCATCCAGGGCTTGGCTGCCGACATCTTCAAAATGGCGCTGGTGGCTATCGACCAGCAGCTCGAACAGCGCGGTCTGGCAAGTCGAATCGTGTTGCAGGTACACGACGAAGTAATCGTCGAAGTGCCGAGCCATGAGCGAGATCAAGTCGGGGACCTGGTCTTGCGGGCCATGCACGACGCGGCGCAACTTGATGTACCGCTCATCGTCAATTCGGCCTGGGGTACCACTTGGGCGGCGGCGAAGGTAGCCTGACCCGTCCGTCATTTTGACGGGAAATGTCCTATCCCTACTCTTCCATCCACCGAAAGCAACTATGACCGATACGACCCTTAGCCCCACCACTTCAATGGGCACCTTTGACCAAAGTGGCAACTACATTCCTCGCAAAATCACCGAACGAGACGCATCGTTCGCCGACGAACTCAACAGCACGTTCGTTGAAATAAATGAAGGCAAGCTTGTTACCGGCACCGTGGTGCGCATCACCCGTGAAGAAGTGCTTCTAGAAATTGGCTACAAGACCGAAGGCGTCATCCTTGGTCGCGAGTTGGCTATTCGCCAAGACATCGACCCGCACACCGTCGTGTCGCTCGGTGAAAAAATCGAAGCACTGGTGCTCACCCTTGAAGACAAAGAAGGACGCCTGTTGCTCTCCAAGAAGCGTGCCCAGTATGAGCGCGCATGGGGCGACGTCGAACGAGTGAAGAACGAAGACGGCACGGTTGAAGGCCTCGTCATCGAAGAGGTCAAAGGCGGGCTCATCGTCGACATCGGGCTGCGTGGTTTTTTGCCAGCGTCATTGGTGGAATTGCGCCGCGTCAAAGACCTGGCCCCGTATGTTGGCCAAAAGATTCAAGCCAAGATTCTCGAACTCGACCGTCAGCGCAACAACGTGGTGTTGTCGCGCCGTGCAGTGCTCGAAGCAACCCAACGCGAAAGCCGCGACGGCTTTTTGGTCAACCTCAAAGTTGGCGAGGTGCGCAAGGGTCGCGTTTCATCCATCGTGGCCTTCGGTGTGTTCGTCGACCTCGGCGGCATGGACGGTTTGATCCACGTATCCGAGCTGTCATGGAAGCACGTCGACAACCCCAACGAAGTCGTCACTGTTGGCGACGAAGTTGATGTCAAGGTGTTGGAGATCGATGGCGACCGTGAGCGCATCAGCTTGTCGCTTAAGGCAACACAGCAAGACCCGTGGCAGGCATTTGCCCAGACCCACGCCGTCAATCAACTCGTCTACGGCCGCGTCAGCAAGATCGTGCCGTTCGGTGCGTTCGTGCAAGTGGGGGACGGCATCGAAGGTTTGGTGCACATCTCAGAGATGTCGACGCATCACGTCGAGGCTCCCGAGCAGGTCGTAACACCAGGCGAAGAGTTGTGGGTCAAGATCATCGACCTCGACTTGGCACGCCGACGCATCAGCTTGTCCATCAAGCAAGCAGCCGAAGGTGGAGAGCTTGCGCCTGAATACCGTGACCAGTTCAAAGCCGATGAACAAGGCAACTGGGTAGGTACCGACGATGCCACCCGCGAAGCAGCATGGGGTGAATTATTCCAAGCCGAAGCACCTGCTGGCGGCGAAGCCGCCACGCAGACACCAGATGCAGCCGCAGATGAGAGCACAGCACAGCCGAGCAGCTGATTCGGGCCTGTACGAGGTGAAGTAATGATCCTCGTCGGGCTGACCGGTGGTATTGGTAGCGGCAAGTCGGTGGTGTCGTCGCAGTTGGCGACCCATGGTGCAATCATCGTGGATGCCGATGTCATCGTGCGCGACTTGCAGCGCCCAGGACAACCAGTGTTTTTGGCAATCGTCGAGCGGTTTGGTGCCGAGGTGTTGGCCGAAAGTGGGCACCTTGACCGAGCCGCCTTGGCGAGCAAAGTGTTTGCTGATGCCGAAGCTCTCGCGGCACTCAACCAGATCGTGCATCCAGCCGTCGGGGTGGAGATGATGCGGCGTATCGACGCCCAGCGCAACTCGCGACGCGTAGTAGTACTCGATGTGCCTCTTCTTGCAGAAAATCCGCGCCTCGGCTTGGGTGGGGTGCTGGTGGTGGATTTGGATCCGCAGATTGCTGTGCAACGATTAGTTGATCAACGCGGGTTGAGTGCCCACGATGCGCAGGCTCGCATCGCCAAACAGGCGAGTCGGCAACAACGACGCGCCATTGCGGATTGGATTATCGACAATTCGGGTTCGCGCTTGGACTTGGCGCGCCAAGTTGGCGCAGCCTGGCAATGGATGTGTTCCCTGCCACCAGCAGCACCCGATGCTGGTCGGGTGGCGCGCTCGGCCAACTCGTAGGCTCGCCGCGTGGTGGAAACGCGCGCAAAACACGAATTCAAGGTGGTCTCTGACTATCAACCTGCCGGTGACCAACCACAGGCCATTGCTCAGCTCACCCTTGGCGTGGAGCGCGGTGATCGATTTCAAACCCTGCTCGGCATTACGGGTTCGGGCAAGTCGGCGACTATAGCTTGGACGATTGAGAAGCTGCAACGCCCAACTTTGATCTTGGCCCCGAACAAAAGTTTGGCTGCCCAATTGGCACAAGAGATGAAGGAGTTCTTCCCGCACAATCGGGTGGAGTATTTCGTCAGCTACTACGACTATTACCAACCCGAGGCGTACATCCCATCGAGTGACACGTTCATCGAGAAGGACTCCTCGATCAATGACGAAATTGACCGGCTGCGCCACTCGGCCACCGAAGCATTGCTCACTCGTCGCGATGTCATTGTGGTGGCATCGGTGAGCTGTATTTATGGCATGGGCAACCCCGAGGAGTACAAGGGCAACTTGCTCGAGTTGCACCAAGGTGTGGAATACGACCAGCAAAGTATTTTGCGTCGACTGGTGGACTTGCAGTACGAACGCAACGATGTTGCACTCGGCCGCGGCAATTTTCGGGTGCGCGGCGACACCATCGAATTGCAGCCGGCCTACGAATCCACCATCACGCGCATCGAGATGTTCGGCGACACCATCGATCGCATCAGCGTGGTCGACCCAGTTACGGGCGAGACCCTCGGCAGCCCGACCGAGATTTTGGTTTTCCCTGCCACGCACTATGTAGCTGGCGAAGAACGAATGCGTGCAGCCATGTTGCGCATCGAAGCCGAGTTGGCTGCGCGCTTGGAGTGGTTCAACGCCAACGGCAAACTGCTCGAGGCCCAGCGTCTTGGTATGCGCACGCGCTATGACCTGGAGATGATTCAGGAGATGGGCTATTGCAATGGCATTGAGAACTACTCAATGCACATCGATGGCCGTGAGCCAGGATCGCCACCATTTACCCTGCTCGACTATTTCCCTGATGACTATTTACTTGTGGTTGATGAAAGCCACGTGGCCGTGCCACAGCTATATGGGCAGTTCGCCGGTGATCGCGCCCGTAAATCGACGTTGATTGAGCACGGGTTTCGCCTGCCGAGTGCTGCTGAGAATCGTCCATTGCGCTTTGAAGAAACCTTGGAGCGAGTCAATCAATGCATTTTTATGTCGGCAACACCGGCCAAGTTTGAAAAGCAGAATTCACAACAGGTAGTCGAGCAGATCGTGCGTCCGACTGGCCTGATTGACCCCGAAGTGATTGTGAAACCCACCAAGGGTCAGATTGATGACATCATCGCCAACGTCAAAGAGCGTCTCACGATGGGGGATCGGGTGTTAATCACCACGCTTACCAAGAAGATGGCTGAAGACTTGACTGAATACCTGCTCGAGCAAGGTCTGCGGGTGCGATATCTGCACTCCAATATCGACACCATCGAACGTATCGAAATTCTGCGGGCTTTGCGCTTGGGTGAATTTGACGTTCTGGTTGGCATCAACCTGTTGCGTGAAGGTCTCGACTTGCCCGAGGTATCGCTCGTTGCCATTCTTGATGCCGACAAAGAAGGGTTCTTGCGTAGCGAAACATCGCTCATCCAGACCATCGGTCGCGCCGCGCGCAACGTAGATGGCCAGGTGATTATGTATGCCGACAAACGCACAGCAGCAATGGAGTCGGCGATAAGTCTGACCAATGCCCGGCGCGAAAAGCAGAAGGCCTACAACGCTGAGCGTGGCATTGAACCTAAGACTATTCGCAAGGCTGTGGGCGACATCTTGTCGCTATTGCGGCCCGATGAAGGTGCACCGTATCCGGGCAAGGGTCGGCGCACTTCACGTGAGCGCGACAAGGTGATTCGTGATTTGCAAGCCCTCGGGTCGAGTGAACTCGAGCGGCTGATTCAGACCCTTGAAGAAGAGATGCACCAAGCCGCGACTGATCTGCACTTCGAGCAGGCTGCTCGGCTGCGTGATGAAGTGCGGGAATTGCGGCGAGAGCTCCGCGAAGGTCGCCCTGCGAATTAGCGTGTCGTCGTGACCAACTCAATAATTATTCGTGGTGCGCGTGAGCACAACCTGAAGAACATCAGCTTGGATCTGCCCCGTGACCGTTTGATTGTGCTCACGGGCTTGTCGGGCAGTGGCAAGAGCAGTTTGGCTTTCGACACGATTTATGCCGAGGGTCAACGGCGCTATGTAGAAAGCCTCAGCGCCTATGCGCGGCAATTCCTTGGGCAAATGGACAAACCCGATGTCGATGTCATCGAAGGCCTTTCGCCGGCTATTTCCATAGATCAAAAATCTGCTTCGCGTAATCCGCGTTCTACGGTGGGCACGATTACCGAGGTATACGACTACCTACGTCTGCTGTTTGCCCGCATTGGTATCCAACATTGCGTAAATGATGGCGAGCGACTCACCAAACAAACCCCCGAGCAAATCGTTGACCAAGTAATGGAGCTCAAAGACGGAACTCGGTTTCAGGTGTTGGCACCCGTGGTCCGCGGTCGCAAAGGTGAGTACGACTCGTTGCTGGTGGATCTGCTTGGTCAAGGGTTCACTCGGGCTCGTGTTGACGGGGTCGTGGTGGAAATCTCTGAGTTTCAAAAAGCGGGTAAGAAGCTGGCGCGCTATGAACAGCACTCCATTGATGTGATTGTGGACCGCCTGGTGCGTAAGGACGGCATTAACCGGCGTCTTACCGACAGCATGGAAACGGCGCTGCGCCTGGCCAATGGCATCGCCACCGTCGAAGTCATGGGCAAAGCCGATGCCGTTAGCGAAGTATTGAATTTCAGCCAGCAGTTGGTGTGCCCGAAGTGCACCACGTCGTACGAAGAGTTGGCCCCGCGTAACTTCTCCTTCAACACGCCGTACGGTGCGTGCGAAAAATGTCTCGGTCTCGGCACTACCTACGAAGTTGACCCCGACTTGGTGGTGCCTGACCCAGATCTGAGTGTGGCTGAAGGTGCGCTCGCCCCGTGGCGCAGCGCACACACCATGTACTTCGTGCGAATGCTCGAAGCCGTGGCCAAAGACGAAGGAATTGACACCAAAAAGCCGTGGGCCAAACTCACCGCCAAGCATCAAAAAATCATCATGCATGGCTTGGGTGAAAACGTCATCGTCAAATATCGCAACCGCTACGGACGAGTGCGTGAGTACAGCACAGAATTTGAAGGTGTGATCCCGTGGTTGAAGCGCCGTCATGAGAGCGCCGAGAGCGATTCGCAGCGCGAGCAATACGAAAGTTACATGCGCGAAAAGCCATGCTCAGCCTGCAAGGGCGCACGACTCAAGCCAGAATCGCTGTCGGTAAAGATCAACGACAAAACCATCTCGGAGGTGTGTGAATTGTCGATTTCCGAGTCGGCAAAGTTTCTGGCAGGCCTTAAATTGAGCAAGCGCGAAAAGATGATTGCCGAGCGCATCACCAAAGAGGTAAACGCACGCCTTGGATTTCTGCTCGATGTCGGTCTCAACTATCTGACCCTGTCACGTTCGGCTGGCACTCTGGCCGGTGGTGAGGCCCAGCGCATTCGTCTGGCCAGCCAGATTGGCTCTGGGCTGGTGGGCACCCTGTACGTGTTGGACGAGCCTTCCATCGGTTTGCACCAACGCGATAATCATCGTCTGATTGACACGTTGCACCGACTGCGCGACTTGGGTAACACCGTGCTCGTCGTCGAGCACGACGAAGACACCATTCGGGCCAGCGATTGGATCGTGGATATCGGGCCGGGTGCTGGTGAACATGGCGGTGCCGTGGTGTACAGCGGAGTCGTGAAAGGCATCGAAAAGGTGTCAGCGTCGGTGACCGGGGCTTATTTATCGGGCAAGCGGTCGATCGAAGTACCCAAGAAGCGCCGCACGATTGGCACCGACGCGTTGGTCGTGAAGGGCGCGCGCGAGCACAATCTGAAACAGATCGATGTGCGAATCCCACTTGGGTGTTTCGTTGCCGTCACGGGTGTTTCGGGCAGCGGCAAGAGCACGCTGGTGCGCGACATTTTGTTGCCAGCCCTGATGCAAAAGATTTACAAAACCAAAGATTCACCGGGCCGCCACAAGAGCGTGACCGGCATCGAAAAATTGGACAAGGTTATCGATATGGATCAGTCGCCAATCGGGCGCACCCCAAGATCCAACCCCGCCACCTACACGGGCGTGTTCGATGACATTCGCAAACTGTTTGCCAATTCACCCGACGCCAAGGTGCGCGGTTACCAACCAGGAAGGTTTTCGTTCAACGTGCCCGGCGGACGCTGTGAAGCGTGCTCGGGCGATGGCACGATTCGCATCGAGATGCAGTTTCTACCCGATGTGTATGTGCCGTGCGAAGTGTGCAAGGGTGCGCGCTACAACCGCGACACATTGGAGATTCGCTTCAAAGGCAAGAACGTGGCCGAAGTGTTGCACATGCCCATTAGCGAAGCTGTCGAGTTTTTTGCCAACCAACCGCGCATCGCGCGTCATCTGCAAACACTCATGGATGTGGGGTTGGGCTATGTGCGACTTGGGCAATCGGCGCCTACCTTGTCGGGTGGCGAAGCCCAGCGCGTAAAACTGGCTAGCGAGTTAGCGCGACGCAGCACGGGCCACACCATTTACCTCTTGGATGAGCCAACTACCGGGTTGCACTTTGAAGACGTTCGTCGTTTGCTTATCGTGTTGGCTCGTTTGGTGGATCAGGGCAATACGGTGCTGGTGATTGAACACAACTTGGACGTGATCAAGACTGCGGACTGGTTGATTGATCTTGGGCCCGAGGGCGGAGACGGCGGCGGCCAAATCGTTGCCGAGGGAACGCCAGAACAAGTGGCCCGCGTGAAGGGAAGTCACACCGCGCGTTTCTTAGCCGACGTTCTGCGCGGATAAACCATGTTGCGCCCCGAGATGTCGGAGCTACCGACTGGTCCTGGCTCGTATCAATTTAAGGACGAGCTTGGACGCATCATCTATGTCGGCAAGGCTGCGAATTTGCGTTCTCGAGTGGCGAGCTATTTCGTTGATCCCGCCTTGCTGCACACACGTACTGCAGCGATGGTCAATGCTGCGACTGAAGTGGTGTGGATCGAGGTAGACAGCGAAGTGGCAGCCTTGATGTTGGAGTACAACCTCATCAAGCAACACCGCCCAAGGTTCAACGTGCGCTTGCGAGATGACAAGAGTTATCCGTTTCTGGCCGTCACTTTGGATGAAGAGTGGCCGCGGGCAGTAGTGATGCGTGGGCGCAAGCGAAAAGGCACCAAGTATTTCGGGCCGTATGCCCACGCTTGGGCAATTCGCGACACGCTCGATGCGCTGTTGCGAACGTTTCCTGTGCGCACCTGTTCGCCGGTGAAGTTCCATCAGCACGAACGCCTCGGTCGACCGTGTTTGTTGTTTCATATCGAGAAATGTTCAGGCCCATGCGTTAATGAGGTGCAACGCGAGACCTATGACGGTCATGTGCAGGGCTTGGTGCGGTTTTTGGGTGGAGACACCGAGGCCGTGCGAGCCGAACTTGGCTCGGCGATGGAGACTGCCGCCAAGAATCAAGCCTTTGAAGACGCAGCCCGTCTGCGCGATCGTCTCGGTGCCATAGATCGCGCTCTCGAGCGGCAACTCATGGTGGGTGAGCGGGGCGAAGATTTTGATGTAATCGCCCTCAGTGACGCCGAACTCGAAGCCAGCGTGCACGTGTTCTATGTGCGCAAAGGTCGGGTGCTTGGCAACAACGGCTATGTCGTGGATAAGTCTGAAGATTTGACAGCCGCACAGTTGATGCGTCGAGTGATCGTGGATCTCTACGCCGACGAACCGGCCTTGGGTTGGCCAAAAGAAGTTATGGTGTCGTGCGAGCCAGAAGATGTTGTTGCTTGCCAAACCATGTTGGAGGCCAGTCGTGGATCACAAGTGGAGATTCGGGTACCCCAGCGTGGTGATCGCCGCGAATTGATGGCAACGGTGTTGAAAAATGCGACTGATGCTCTCGTGCGCCACAAAATGCGCCGCGCCAGCGACCACAACGCCCGGAGTCGGGCGATTTCTGAATTGCAAGATCATCTGTCTTTGTCGCAGGCGCCGTTGCGAATCGAATGTTTCGACATGGCTCACCTCCATGGCACCGACTATGTCGGCTCGATGGTCGTGCTCGAAGACGGCATCCCGCAAAAGCGCGAGTACCGCAAGTTCAACGTGAAACAAGTTGAGGGCAACGACGACTACGCAGCCATGCGCGAAGTGCTCACCAGGCGGCTCTCGGCATACGTGGCCGAGCGCGATGCACCAGCAAGCGAGCGCGGTGAGCGGCCTGGGCGGTTTGCGTATCCACCGCAGCTATTGCTTGTTGATGGTGGCAAGGGGCAGCTCAACGTGGCAATCGAAGTGGTGCGAGAACTCGACCTAGAGGACGAAATCAATGTTGCTGCACTTGCCAAGCGGTTCGAAGAGGTGTTCTTGCCCGACCAGAGCGACCCCGTGCGCATCCCGCGAGGCAGCCAGGCGCTCTACATGTTGCAGGTGGTGCGCGACGAGGCCCACCGATTTGCCAACACATTTCATCGCCAGCAACGTTCCAAGCGGATGCGAGCCAGCGAGCTAGATGGGGTACGCGGCTTGGGTGCCGCGCGCAAAGAACGCTTGGTGAAACATTTCGGGGGAACCGCCGGAGTCAAGCAGGCCTCGCGCGAAGCACTGCATGAACTCACCTGGCTGCCCAGTGCAGTGGCAGATGCTGTGTATGAACGCTTCAACGGCGCTCAGTAGTCTCGGCACGTGGCAGAGATACTGCTTATCACCGGGCTGTCCGGTGCTGGACGCTCGCAGGCTGCTGACGCCTTAGAAGATCTCGGCTGGTTCGTGGTCGACAATATGCCCGTGGAGCTGGTGGATAAGTTCGTCGAACTTGCCGGGGTGTCAGTAGATCAACCATCGCGTCTAGCTCTGGTCATTGGTGTTGCATCGCAACAAACGGATGCTGTCAAATCGGTGCCTCATTTGCGCGCTGCCGGGCATGACGTGCGGGTGTTGTTTTTGGAGGCATCAACCCAGTCGCTCGTCAAGCGCTATACCGAGTCGCGACGGAAACACCCGCTGCGCACCGAAACTGGCACGGTGTCAGAAGCAATCGAGCACGAGCGAGACCTGCTCGAACCAGTGCGTGAGGTGGCCGACAAGGTGATTGATACAACGGCGTTGCAATTGGGTCAGTTCAAGACGCAGCTGACCGAGTTGTTCTCTTTCGACGACCTGCCTGACACCCTGCAAGTATCAGTGGTTTCGTTTGGCTTCAAGCACGGCATCCCGCTAGATGTCGACACGATGTTCGACGTGCGGTTCATTCCGAATCCGTATTACGACGAAGCCCTGCGTCCGCTCACCGGCCGCGATGAGGCGGTGCGCCGATTTGTGCTTGACCAAGCTGCAACCCAGGATTTTCTGAATCGAGTAGAAGGTTTGTTCGAGTCGCTCATTCCGGCTTACCGCAACGAGGGCAAGAGCTATTTGACTATCGCGGTGGGTTGCACGGGTGGGCAGCATCGCTCGGTGGCGATTGCCGAGGCATTGAGCCTGCGTCTGGCGAATCGCGGTGTCGAAGCCCGCGTGGCGCATCGCGACATCGAAAAAAACTAGGCTCTCAGCCATGACAGTACGTGTAGGCATCAATGGTTTTGGTCGCATTGGGCGCAGCTTTTGGCGGGCGGTGCAAAAGAACGGGGCCGATATCGACATCGTCGCTGTTAACGACTTGGGCGACAAAAAGACGATGGCGCACCTGTTGAAGTACGACTCGGTGATGGGTGTGCTCGCCGACACCGTGACATCGACCGATGACGGCATTGTGATCAACGGCAAGAAGCTGCAGGTGCTGTCTGAACGAGACCCAGCCAAGTTGCCGTGGAAGCAACTGGGTGTTGACGTAGTGGTCGAGTCGACTGGCTTTTTCACCGAGCGCGACAAGGCTGCAGCACACCTCGCGGCTGGCGCGCGAGTAGTCATCATCTCTGCGCCCGCCACCGGCGCTGATGCCACGTTTGTTTATGGCGTCAACCACACCGACTTTGATGCAGCGAAGCATCAAGTGGTGTCCAACGCCAGTTGCACCACCAACTGCTTCGTGCCGCTGGTCAAAGTGTTGGATGACGCGTTTGGAGTCATCAACGGAATGATGACGACCGTGCACGCGTATACCGGCGACCAAATGTTGGTCGATGGGCCACACAAAGATCTGCGACGCGCTCGTGGAGCAGCGATCAACATCACACCCACCTCAACAGGTGCCGCTCGGGCAACCAGCCTGGTGATGGAGTCGATGAAAGGCAAACTCGACGGAACTTCGTTGCGGGTGCCGTTGCCAACAGGATCGATTACCGATTTTGTTGCCAACCTCAAGACACAGGCTTCGGTCGAAGCAATTAAAGCCGCGTTCGCAGAGGCGGCCAACGGCCCGCTGCGCGGTGTGCTGGAATATTGCACAGACCCGATTGTGTCGAGCGACGTGGTGGGCAACCCACACAGTTGCGTTTTTGATGCCGACCTCACCATGAGCATGGCCTCGGGCGACGGTGGGTCCATGGTGAAAGTGTTCGGTTGGTACGACAACGAGTGGGGATACAGCAGTCGCCTCGCTGATTTGTCCGTGCATATCGGCCGCTCGCTGTCCTGAAATCCGGCGTGAAACTTCCCGTCTTAGAAGACCTCGGTGAGGTGCGCGGTAAGACCGTTCTGGTGCGCACCGACTTCAACGTGCCGATGGTGGGGCCCGACGATGCGCGAACCATCACCGATGACTTTCGTATTCATGCCGCCTTGCCAACAATTCATTGGCTCACTGAACGAGGCGCACGCGTCGTGTGTGCAAGTCATCTCGGTCGCCCCAAAGGAACAGCGAACCCCAAATATTCCATGGCGCCAGTGCGAGCCCGGCTCGCTGAATTGGCTCCCGGGGTTGAGCTCCTAGAAAATTTACGGTTTTCGCCAGGCGAAGAGGGCAACGGTGCTGAATTTGTCGAGCACCTCGTGCAGGGCGTGGATTTGTACGTCAATGACGCGTTCGGTGCTGCCCATCGCGCCCACGGTTCAATTGTTGGCCCACCGCGCACGCTTCGTTCAGCAGCAGGTCGATTGATCGAACACGAGGTCTCGGTGCTCAGCGGTTTGCGCAATAGCCCCAAGCGACCGTTCGTTGCGGTGCTCGGTGGTGCCAAAGTGAGCGACAAGTTGGGTGTGATCGAAACTTTGGTTGGCATGGTGGACCAGTTACTGATTGGTGGTGGGATGTGCTTCACGTTCCTCGCTGCACAGGGCCATCCGATCGGCGATTCATTGTGCGAACGCGACCAAGTGGATCACTGTGCAGCATTGCTCGCTAAGTATCCGACGATTTTGCTGCCCGAAGACATCATCGGGCTTGATGCCGACGGGGTGTACGCCACTTTTGGACGACGGCTTCCCGCAGGTGCCAAGGGCATGGATATTGGGCCTGGCACCGCGGCAGCATTTACCGACGTCATCATGGATGCCCGCACCGTGTTATGGAATGGTCCGATGGGTGTATTTGAAGACGCACGTTTCGCCAAAGGAACCCGTACTGTTGCTCAGGCAATGGCCGACAGCAAAGCATTCACCGTGGTGGGCGGCGGCGACTCGGCGGCAGCGATGGCCGAGTTCGGGCTTGCAGACGAAGTGAACCACGTATCCACAGGTGGGGGAGCCTCACTCGAGTTTTTGGAGTTTGGCGATCTTCCCGGCTTGCAAGCGTTGCGCGAGGCACCACGTTGAGTAACACATCACCCACCACCTCACACAAGACGTCAGGAACGAACCGCGTTCCGCTAATCAGCGGTAACTGGAAGATGAATCACAATCACTTCGAAGCAATTCAGTTCATTCAGAAATTGGCTTATCTGTTGCAAAAACAAGACTTCGACGAAGTCGAAGTGAGCGTGCATCCACCGTTCACCGACCTACGTAGTTTGCAGACGTTGATCGATGCCGACCAACTTCGCTTCAAGTTGGGTGCCCAAAATTGTCATTCCGACGACAAGGGCGCTTTCACCGGAGAAGTCTCGCCAGTGTTCTTGGCCAAACTTGGTGTGCAGTACGTCATTGTTGGCCATAGTGAGCGGCGCGAGATGTTCGGAGAGACCGATGATTTTGTCGCTCAAAAAGTAGCGGGTGTTCTCAAGCACGGAATGTTTCCGATTATGTGTGTTGGCGAGACGTTAGCCGAACACGAATCCGGTCTGACTCTGGACAAAGTAAAGCGTCAGGTGCGTGCGGGGCTCGATAAACGCTCCAGCGAACAAGTGAAGTCGATGGTGATTGCCTATGAGCCCATTTGGGCTATTGGCACTGGCAAAAATGCTTCGCCCGACCAGGCCCAAGAAGTGGCCGCGGCCATTCGCGAAGAAGTGGCAACTCTGATTTCACGACCAGCTGCCGAGGCGATTCGTATTCAATATGGTGGCAGCGTCAAAGCGGGCACGATTGCCGACATCATGCGTTTGCCCGATGTTGATGGCGTCCTGGTGGGCGGGGCCAGTCTCGATCCCACGGAGTTCGCTCGCATCGTGCAATACCGCCACCACAGCGGCTGAGACGACTCACCAGATGGGGAAAGCCCTATGGTGCGAACAATGTCACAAGCAGCGAGTAGAGTAGGCGCGTCATCAACTGGGTGTGACACCCCACCTATTCGACGGGGAGGTCGAATTCATGAAGAAACGAAACAAGGCGACTCGTGTCGCTGCGTCGCTGTTTGCGGTCTCACTGATCGTGGCAGCATGTGGCGGAGACGATGCCGACGATGCCGACGACTCAGCAGCAGAGGAGCCCGCAGCAGAAGCTGTGGCGTATCCAACACTTGCTGAGTGCGCCGACGTCACCTACGACTACACCTATACGGCACCAGCCTCTGCTGGCATGACGGTCACTTACGACATTGCTCCAGAAGCAGTGTGGGAAGACGGCTCGGCCATTACTGCTGCCGACTTTGCTGCCACATGGCAAGCTGCACTCAACACACCGGGGTCGATTTCCACCTCGGGTTGGGATCAGATTGACTCGGTGGAAGCCGGTTCGAGCGACAAACAAGTCGTCGTCGAATTCAAGTCCGTCTACGGCCCGTATAAGGGTCTGTTCGGTGGCTTGATCAAGGCTGCATCGGTGGAGAACACATCAGACATCTCGGCAGACTTTGCTGATTTCATCGGTTTCTCGGGTCGTCCGTGGAAGATGAAGTCGTGGAGCCCAAGCCAAGTGGTGTACGTTCCCAACGACAAGTACTGGGGCGACGACAAGGCTGTCACCAAAGAATTGGTGATGGTGCCGTTGGCTGACCAAGACACGGAAGTAGCTGCAATCAAGGCCGGCGAAATTGACTTCGCATACCCGCAGTTCTACGGCGGTATCGAAGAGGCATATGCCGATCCAAACATTGCGCTGAAGAAGGAATTTGGTGGCGACTTCGAAGCCTTGTATTTCCAGGCCAAGTGTGGTCCGTTTGCCAACCCAATCTTCCGCGAAGCGTTCTCTAAGTCAATTGACCGAGAAGCATTGTTCCAGCAGATTTACGTTCCGCTGGGTGGCGAATCGCCACTCGAGTGCGGACCAATGATCCCTGGACCATTCTGTGATGGTGACGAGTTTGCCGGGTCATACGACCCAGCTGCCGCTGAAACCTTGCTGACCGAGAACGGTTGGACCAAGGGCGCCGACGGATTCTGGATCGACCCCGCAACGGGCGAAGCACCAGATGTGCGTTGGATCATCAACTCGGGCAACACCCGTCGTGAGAATACGCAGGCCTATTTGATTCCGTTGCTCACCGCAGCGGGCTTCAAGGTTCGTGCCGACAACTGTGATGCCGCTTGCTATTTCCAGCAGCGCCTCCCAGCCCTCGACTACGACATGGCTATGTACATCTCGACAGCACCACCAGACCCCGGCTATCTGACGCCTGGTTTCACTTGTGATGCAATTCCGACCGCAGCCAACAACAACCAGGGCCAAAACAGCTCGGGTTGGTGCAACGTTGAGGCCTCGGACTTGCTGCACAATGCAGACTTTGAGCCAGATGCAGCCGCGCGCGCTGACCTGATTAAGGGTGCGTTGCGTTTGATGGCAGCCGACAGCATCATGTTGCCGCTGTTCCAGTTCCCCAAGTCGGGTTTCTGGCGCACGGACAAAGTTGGTGGCCCGGTTGACGCTGAACTACGCAACTACACCTCATTCATCAACAACCACCTGTGGACTGACCTCGACGGTGACGGCAAGATCGTCATTGGCGCAGAGCAGTGGCCAGAGTGCTTGAACCCGGTGACGGAGTGTGCAAACTCATCATGGATGGTGTGGACAACGATTAACCAGGTTATGCCTGGTGCGTTTGCTACGACCAACGATGGTGCATACGTAGTAACCAACTTGTTGACTGGCGAACCAACAGTCACATTGAAGTAACAACGGACGTCGTCGCAAGACGATACTCGTGCGATGCGCGGGTCCTGCTTCGGCAGGGCCCGCGTTTCGTCGTATGTGGGCGTCTGTCAGTGAAATATTCTTGTAACTGGCTCCGAAAAATTCGGCGACACGCAACGGCAAACGCTAGTTTTGCAACGTGCTGAGATTCATTGTTCGCCGTCTCGCATGGTCGATTCCGACACTCGTTTTCGTCACCTTTCTGGTGTATATCGCTTTGCGAATCGGCACCGATCCAGTGGAGAGCTACAAGCGAATTAACCCTCGTGTAACACCAGCAAAGATTCAGCAATACATCGAGGTGAACGGCCTGGATCCGAATTATGTGCGCGGATATTTTCAGTGGCTGGTCAACTTCATCACCTTGGATTGGCCGCGCAGCATTAAAGGGTCACGCGAAGTTTGGCCCCAGCTCAAAGATGCGCTGGCCAACACGTTGCGTCTAGGTGCTGCAGCGAGCACGGTAGGTATCTCTGTTGGGTTGCTGCTCGGAGTCTTTGCCGCTTTACGACCCGGTGGACGCCGTGACGTTGCTGTCAACACGGCAGCATTCGTCGGCATTTCGATTCCGCCGTATGTGTCAGCCATCTTGTTGCAGTTGCTGTTTGCGGTGTATTGGAGCCGCTGGTTCGGCTCCACGTTGTTTCCCACCTCGGGGGTGTATCCACCGGGGCACACGGGGTTCAACTTGGTGCTGATGCTCAAGCACATGGTGTTGCCCACCACGGTGGTAGCGATTCAAATCATTGCGGTATACGCGCGTTACATGCGGTCGTCGTTGCTTGATGTGCTGAGTAGTGAGTACATGCGTACCGCGCGATCAAAGGGCATCAGTGAACGACGGGTGTTGTTTAAACATGGTTTGCGAAATGCGCTGATTCCGGTGGTGACGATTGCTGCTCTCGACGTGGGGGCAATCGTTGGCGGCTTGATCATTACGGAGAACATTTTCAGTTACCCAGGAATGGGTAAGTATTTCCTCTCGGCCTTCGGCGAGGGTGACTTTCCCTTGTTGATGCCGTGGATGGTGCTCATTGTGGCATCGGTATTGATATTCAACCTGCTGGCAGACGTGTCGTATGCCTGGCTTGACCCAAGGATCCGACTTGACTGACGAACTTCTCCTACCCACGGTTTCACCGCGACGGATGGCCTTCGATCGCTTTGTTGGTCATCGTGCAGCAGTAGTGAGTGTGTTTGTGTTGGGCACTATGGTGCTGTTCGTCGCTCTTTCGCCGTTGACGGCTCGCTATGGGGTCAACGAAGCAGTGCAGGCTCCGCCCAACTACTTCCTCTCGCCCCGGGGCATTGCCTGGCTAGGCACTGATGACATCGGTCGAGACCTGTACAGCCGACTGATTTACGGAGTACGGGTTTCGCTGATCATCGGGTTCTTCTCGGCAATCATCTCAGTAGTCATCGGCTGTGTGGTTGGTGCTGTGGCTGGCTTTCGTGGCGGAAGATTCGACGACATCACTATGCGCGTTACCGACTTGTTCTTGGCGTTTCCATTTCTGGTCACGCTGTTGGTGATGCGCAACATGCTTGGTGCAATTGACTGGCTGCGCCCAATCATGGGTGACATTTCGTCGGTGCGCTTCATCATTGTGCTGTTTGCCATCTTCGGGTGGATGGGTGTGGCGCGCATCGTGCGCGGTCAAGTGCTCGCTTTGAAAGAACGAGAGTTCATCGAAGCGGCGCGCGCAGTGGGAGCCACTCGGTGGTATATCGTCCGTCGGCATTTGCTGCCCAATTCTGTTGGCCCGATCATGGTCGCCCTTACCTTTTCTGTGGTCTCGGCAATTGTCGGCGAAGCCACTTTGGCGTTCTTCGGCTACGGTCCGCAAGCTGGCGCTGGTGCCACATCGCTGGGCATTCTGGTTGGCCAAGCCAAAGGAGCCGTTAACACCGGGTTCTGGTGGCTGGCTTTGTTTCCATGCTTGGTGCTCGTCACCATTGCGCTCTCGATCAACTTCATTGGTGATGCATTGCGAGATGCAACCGACCCGCGGATGCAAAAGGACGCGTGATGTCTGAGCCGATCCTGCAGATTCGAGATCTGACCGTTACGTTTGCCACCCCGCTCGGGCCGCTGGTTGCCGTGCGAGGTGTTGATCTAGATGTGGGCGCCGGCGAGCTAGTGGCAGTGGTGGGTGAGTCAGGTTCGGGCAAGTCGGTAAGTTTTCTTGCGGCCATGGGACTGTTGCCGTCAACGGCAACTGTGCACGGTTCAGTCATGCTCGACGGTGTGCAGCTGGTAGGGGCAAGTGCTAAACAAATGCGCTCGGTGCGCGGCCGTTTGCTGTCGATGATCTTTCAAGACCCATTGTCAGCACTTAACCCAGTGCACCGCATCGGCGCTCAGATATCAGAGATGCTGCGCGCTCACCAAAAGATGAGCGAGCGGGCAGCACGGGCCCGGGCGGTGGAGTTGTTGGAAGTTGTGGGCATTCCGCAGCCGGGTGATCGTGCGATGCAGTATCCGCACGAATTTTCCGGCGGCATGCGCCAGCGTGTGGTGATTGCCATGGCAATTGCCAACAGCCCGAAGGTCTTGATCGCCGATGAACCAACAACGGCTCTCGACGTCACGGTGCAAGCCCAAATTTTGGAAGTTATCCAAAAGGTGCAGAAACAGTTCGGCACTGCAGTGGTGCTCATCACCCACGATCTCGGGGTAGTAGCGCGGGTGTGTGATCGAGTCAATGTGATGTATGCCGGGCGCTTCGTTGAGCGAGCTGCAGTAACTGATTTGTTTGACGCTCCTACGCACCCTTACACCCGCGGGTTGTTGGCCTCGCTCCCACAGGCGGGTAAGGAGCGCTTGGTGCCGATCGTCGGGTTTCCGCCGAACATGTTGCGTCCGCCGTCGGGTTGTGCCTTTCGGGCTCGCTGCGCCGATGCAGTTAGCGACTGCGAGCATGCCGTGCCGGAATTACGCGCAGTTGGGGCTGCGCAGAGTGCCTGTATTCGAGCAGCAGAATTGATGCAGCCACGATGACGCGACAAGAGACGAAGACACCAGTGCCTGCATCAACTGAGAGTGGCACTTTGCTCAGTGTGCGCGGCTTGGAGAAACAGTTTCAGATGAAGGCTGTGCGCGGCAAGAGTGGACGCAAGCGAGTGGTGCAAGCTGTCAGCGATGTTTCCTTCGACGTAGCACCCGGTGAGACGTTGGGTCTTGTAGGTGAGTCGGGTTCAGGTAAGACCACGGTGGGTCGATGTGTTCTGCGCTTGATTGAGCCCACCTCAGGACAGGTGTGGTTTGAGGGGGTAGATCTTGCCCAGTTGAGTTTTGAAGAGCTGCGCGTGGTGCGTCGCAAAATGCAGATCGTGTTTCAAGATCCGTATGCCTCGCTGGATCCGAAGATGACCGTAGGCGCGTCGATTGCCGAACCGCTTGTGGTGCAGGGTGTCGGCGGCGACCACAATGAAAAAGTCGTGAGCCTGCTCGAGTTGGTTGGCTTGTCCGCTGATCATGCGCGAAGGTTTCCGCACGAGTTTTCTGGTGGACAACGTCAACGCATCGGAGTCGCTCGAGCTTTGGCGCTTGACCCAGCGTTGATCGTGCTTGACGAGCCGGTGTCGGCACTCGACGTGAGCATTCAGGCCGGTGTAGTGAACTTGTTCAATGATCTGCAATCGCGTCTTGGGATGTCGTACATTTTCATCGCTCATGACTTGTCGGTGGTTCGTCATACGGCCGATCGAGTAGCGGTGATGTACCTGGGCAAGATCATGGAGATTGGTGACGCAGAAACGGTGTATGAACACCCGACGCACCCGTATACGAAGGCTCTGCTATCGGCTGTGCCACTGCCGAACCCACGAGTTGAGCGAAGTCGCAATCGCATCATGCTCGAAGGTGATGTTCCGTCGCCCGTGAACCCACCATCTGGCTGTCGATTCCGTACCCGTTGTTGGAAAGCCACCGATCTTTGCGCCATGCAAGAGCCGGCGCTTGAGGTTCGTGCCCACGGACAGCTCTCGGCCTGTCATCACCCGGAGGGGTAGTCAATCCTCTCGGTAGGCTGTGCGGGTGCGTTCTGTCATCACTGTCACCACCATCATTGTCAATGTGCTGTCCATGATCGGATTGATTGTGGGAGTCCTTTTGCACAGTGGACGTGGCGGCGGGTTGTCAGACATGTTCGGTGGCGGCGGGGCAGCAGCGCTGGGCTCGGCTTCGGCCGAGCGCAACCTCAGTCGCATCACCACGGTGTTGGCTTTGGTGTGGCTCTTAACGGTGACCGCTCTCGGCATCCTTTTGTCTCAGTAATTACGCACGTTCAGGTAATAGCAATGCTCCGATAGTTTGAAGTTTCCATTTCTTGTCGAAGTGGCGAAATTGGCAGACGCACCAGCTTGAGGGGCTGGCGCTCGAAAGGGCGTGGGGGTTCAAGTCCCCCCTTCGACACCAGATACCAAGATTTACGCTCTTGACCAGCGAGACTGATGGTCAGTGAGACGCACAAAAGTTATTGCCACTGTAGGCCCTGCCTCAATTGACGCTGCAGTCATTGGCGCTCTAGTCGACGCGGGCGCAGATGTATTGCGTATCAACTGCTCGCATATCAGTACCGAAGAACTTTCTGCTCGTATCAAGCACATTCGCCAAGTGCGCCCGTTTGTGGCGATCATGATCGATATTCAGGGGCCAAAGTTGCGCTACGCCGGAGCGCCCATCACTCTGGTTGAAGGCACCGAAGTGAGCTTTACCTTCGCTCAGTTGGGCATGCCCCTGATGCGACCAGGCACCAACTCGGGATTGGCTGTCGGACAGCGGGTGCTACTGCACGATGGACGACTTGAAACTGTCATTACATCGCTCGACGGGGCGGCACCCGACGGCGTGATCACACTCCACGTACGACGTGGTGGCGATTTGCTCAACAACAAGGGTGTCAACTTGCCCGACACCGAGGTATCTGGCAGCGTGTTGTCTGACAAGGACCGCGCGGATCTTGAAGTTGCAAAGCGCGATGGGGTGGACTTTGTTGCGGTCTCATTCGTCCAACGGGCGAGCGACGTCGAAGAGGTGCGTGGCATCCTGGGGCCAACAGCGCATGTCATCGCCAAAATTGAGCGCCCTCAGGCGCTGGAGCGCATCGATGACATTTGTCGGGTAAGCGATGGCGTGATGGCGGCTCGTGGCGACCTTGGCGTTGAGCTTCCATTTCAGATTGTGCCGGCTGCCCAACACAAGATCGCCCGCACAGCTTTGCGCAACGGTGTAATTTCGATTTGTGCTACCGAAATGTTGGAGTCAATGACGGCTTCATCGCGCGCCACACGTGCCGAGGTCGCAGACGTAACCGGGGCTGTACGCGACGGGTTCGATGCTGTGATGCTTTCGGGTGAAACAGCAGTAGGCGTTAACCCAGTGCGCGCGGTGGAAGTAATGGCGGCAATCTGTGTTGCTGCCGAGCGTGATGTGACACTGCCTCTGATTTTCGCCGATGCCAATCCTGAAGCAGCTGCGGTTACGGCAGCAGCGTGCTCTCTGGCTCGTCGCATTGGTGCCGACGCTTTGCTGTCGATGACCTATACCGGTCACTCGGCTCTGTTGATGAGCTCGTGTCGCCCAGGCACCCCGATTCTTGCTGCCACCCCGAGCGATGCAGTCGCCCGCAAACTACGCATGGCGTGGGGCGTGTTTCCGATGGTGAGCCAGCGCGATCCTGATGTTGAAGTGTCGATTTCAGCGGGCCTGGCTGAGGCTCGCGGGCACGGCCACGTTAAGCGGGGCAACAAGGTGGTGGTGTGTGCTTCGCGTCTGAGTACACGCTCTGATGCAGATACTATTTGGCTGCATGTCGAACCATAACGAGTCGCCGCACGAGCGGGCCCAGTTCACATCGTTTCAAGAGTCGACCAAAGAAGACTGGTCGCTCATCATGCGCCAAATTGGCAACACCCAGAACATGGTGGCCGACAATGCACTCCACCTGCTGCGCCAGCTGGGTAACGACCATGGCGGGTTTCCCGTGAGCCGTTTGGAACACTCTCTGCAGACAGCAACTCGGGCCGAGCAAGACGGACGTGATGCGCAGTACGTGGTGTGTGCTTTGATTCATGACATTGGTGACACCTTGGCGCCGTTTAATCATCCGTACATTGCTTCGACGATGCTGAAGCCGGTTGTCAGCGAGGCGAACCACTTTATGGTGGCTCAGCATGGGATTTTCCAGGGGTATTACTTCTGGCACCACATCGGGATGGATCGCAATGCCCGTGATGCCTTTCGCGACTCACCATATTTTGACTACACCGAAGAATTTTGCGTCAAGTACGACTCGCCTGCATTCGACCCTGATTTTGTGAGTGCACCACTCGAGCACTTCGAGCCACTCGTGCGCGAACTCTTTGCCGCAAAGCACTAATACGATGCGTCGCTGGCGAAATTGGGCCGGCAGTGTTGAGGCGCGCCCTGCTGCGTTGCACCGTCCGACCAGTGTGACTGCGCTGCAAGACATCGTGCGTAGCGCCAGTGGCAACCAACGCATACGCATGGCAGGTAGCGGGCACAGTTTCACCCCGATCGTGCCGAGCAACGACATCATGCTCTTGCCCCATGACTTTGCCAACAAAGATGGTGCGAGCACGGTGGGTATCGACACCCAACATATGGTGGCGCGGGTGCCTGCCGGAATGGTGCTGCATCAACTCAACGAGTATTTGGCAGCGAGCGGGGTCGCGCTAGCGAACATGGGCGACATCACCGCGCAAACTGTGGCTGGTTCAATTTCTACCTCTACCCATGGAACTGGACTGCGTTTCACGGGGTTAGCGGGCCAGGTGCAAGGGTTCGGTTTGGTTACTGCTGATGGCGAGCATCTTGATTGCAGTGCCACCGAAAACCCCGAAGTGTTTCAACTTGGTCGTGTCGGTCTGGGGTGCTTGGGCATCTTGACCTATGTGGACATGGCGATTGTGCCGGCGTTTCAGTTGCGCGCAGTTGAGCAAGCCCGTCGTTTGAGCGATGTGTTGGACAACTTTGACACGATCGTTGCTGAGGCTGACCATTTTGAGTTCTATTGGATACCGCACACGAAGTGGGCACTCACCAAGCACAACACCCGCACCCAAGAACCACCGGCTCCACGATCAGCGTCGAACAAATGGTGGGGCAAAACAGTCATGGAGAACTACGCGTTCGGGGCTGTCTGTATGGCTGGTCGGGTCGTGCCGGCTGCCATCCCACGGCTGGCGACTGCTTTGCCGTCCCAAGGACGACAAGAATTCACCGAAGCTAGCCATGAGGTATTTGCCACGCGGCGGTTGGTGAAGTTTCATGAAATGGAGTACTCGATTCCGCGCGAGCACTTGGTGTCGGCCTTAGAGCAGATTGTGGAAATGGTCGAGCGTGAAAAGCTGCGAATCAGTTTCCCTGTCGAGGTGCGTGTGACGGGAAGCGACGATGTGCCTTTGTCTACCTCGTATGGGCGTGAATCGGCCTATATTGCGGTGCACATGTACAAAGGCATGGAGTATGAGCGATACTTTCGTTTGGTTGAGGCGATTCTTGCCCCAATGCAGGGCAGACCGCACTGGGGAAAGATACACTTTCAAAGTGCCAAAACGCTTCAACCGTGTTACGACCGCTTCGGCGATTTTCTCGCCTTGCGTGAGCGGCTCGATCCAGAGCGTCGGTTTGTCAATGAATATGTCGGTCGTGTCCTCGGGTTGTGACACCTCGGCAGCGATGATTGCAGTTCTGTCCTGACATCGTTTATTGACCTCGGCATCACCGAGCCTCTGGTTGCGGCAATGGCGCGTCGTGGGATTAAAGCACCTACGCCCATTCAAACGATGACCATTCCTGACGGTTTGGCTGGCAAAGACGTGTGCGGCAAAGCGCCAACAGGTTCGGGCAAGACCATCGCGTTTGGCCTGGTGTTGGTTTCCAAACTCAAACGAGCAAAGCCCGCCCAGCCAACAGGTTTGATTCTTGTGCCTACCCGCGAGTTGGCGCAACAGGTTTGTGACGAGATCGATCTGCTGGACGCTTCGCGCACGTTGCGCAGCACTGCGGTGTTTGGTGGCGCTGGTTATGGCCCGCAGTTGCGTCGCATCGGGTCGGCATCGGTAGTGGTTGCCACGCCAGGTCGCCTCGAAGACCTCATCAGTCGTCGAGACATTGATTTGCGTGCCGTGCAGATTGCGGTGCTTGACGAAGCCGACCGCATGGCGGACATGGGCTTTTTGCCAGCCGTACGCAAGATCATGGACCGTCTGCCTGCCACCCGGCAGGTGCTGTTGTTTTCTGCCACCCTCGACGGGGCAGTATCAGAACTCATCTCTCGCTATCAGCGCAGCCCCGTGCGCCATGACGCCAGTACGCCTGAGTCTGAACCCGATATCGAGCATGTGTTTGAACTGATTCCTAAAGACAGGCGTCATACTCGCATCGCTGAATTGCTGCAAGAGCACAATCAGTTGATCTTGTTTTGTCGCACCAAGCACGGTGCTGACCGAGTTGCCCGCAATCTGGAATCTGAAGGTGACCGTTGCGCAGTCATTCACGGCAACCGCAGTCAGGCGCAGCGCGAGCGAGCGCTAGATGATTTCAAGCGTGGCCGCGCCCGAATTTTGGTGGCTACCGACGTAGCCGCTCGCGGGATTCATATTGACAACGTGCCGTGTGTGGTGCACTGGGACCCACCAGATGACCCGAAGGACTACGTGCACCGCTCTGGGCGTACTGGCCGCGCTGGCAAGCGTGGTGTGGTGGTGTCACTAGTTGACCCATCGCAGCGTCGTTCTGTTGTGCGCGATATGAAATCAATTGACATCGACGTGCAGTGGGCTTCGGCAGACGCTGCCAAGGCCCCCAAGGTTCGCCCTGGCGACGTTGGTTGGTTGAGCGGTCGTCCCGCACCACAAACTGTGTAATCGACGAGCTGTCTATTCGTTTATTCGTCTAGTCGCCGAACACGATGTCTTGCGCCCGTACGGGCACCCGAGTTAACGCTTTGCCAGTGGCATCACGGATGGCCGCAACAATTGCCGGCGTCACCGAGATACACGGCGGCTCGCCGATGCCTTTGGCCCCAAGCGGTGCTTGGGGTTCTGGCTCTTCGATCATTGTGGCCACCACGATGGGTGCGTCGAGAGCCGTTGGCAGCAAATAGTCGGTGAATGACGGATTGCGCATGACTCCATCTTTCAACACAATCTCTTCCATTACTGCCAGCCCTAAACCCTGAGCGATGCCGCCCTCGACCTGACCGAGCGCTGCCAGCGGGTTCAACACCCGCCCAACGTCTTGGGCCGTGGCTATTTGCACAACTTTCACTAAACCGAGATCAGGGTCGACGTCAACGACGGCCCGATGGGCTACGAAGGCAAACGCCACATGGCAGTTACCTTGACCATTTTCATCGAGTTCTTCGGTGGCGCGGTGATGATGCTCAAATGTTTCGTCGAGCACCAAGCCTGGTGCCGCTTCGGCCACCGCAATGCGCAGCGAACCTCTGGTGTCAACGATGTCGGTGCCATCAATCGCCAACCGCAATGGGTCTAGTTGATGGGCTGCAGCCACATGCTCGAACAATCGTTCACGCACCAAGCGACACGCACCGTCGACTGCGCCGCCACTCATCCAGGTTTGTCGCGAAGCAGATGTGCTTCCGGCGCTGCCGATAGCGGTGGAAATTGGTTCAAGCAGTACGGTGTCCACACCCAACACGCTGCGAGCAATTTGTTGGGCGAGCACCACAAAACCTTGACCGACCTCGGCAGTCGCAAACTGCAACGTGGCAACGCCATCTGCCAAATGACAGCGGGCTGTTGCGTAATCGTCAAAGCCTTCGCTGTACATCAAGTTTTTTATCGACACACCCCAGCCAACACCGCGGCGGATGTTGGAACGCTGGGCAGTCAAGCCCGAGCCGCCAGGGATATCGAGCGAGTCTGCATCCTGCGCCAGCGGCGCCGGCATAGGAATGGCTGCGGTCTCACGAATGCATCGCTCCACGGGTGCCACGCTGTCGACGATTTGCCCAGTGATGAGGCGGTCTCCGGTGTGCATGGCGTTTTTCAACCGAATGTCAACAGGGGAGAGCCCGCAGGCAGTGGCCAGCTTGTCCATTTGCGACTCGTGCCCAAAGCACGCCTGCACAACACCGAACCCGCGCATGGCTCCGCAGGGTGGGTTGTTGGAGCGCACCGCATAGCCATCGACCGTGGCAATGTCACACCGGTACGGGCCCTGCATGTGAGTGACTGCATTAATCAACACTGCTGACGAAGTGGATGCATATGCCCCTCCATCAAAAACCGCCCGCACTTCGACGCGGCGCAGTGTGCCGTCGCGGTCGGCATGATGGCGCATCACCATCGAGGCAGGGTGGCGATGGATGTGGCCAAAGAATGATTCCTCACGCCCGTATTGCATCTTGATCGGGCGTCGAGTGGCGAGTGCTAGCAAACAGCAGTGCACCTGCAGGCTGATGTCTTCTCGTCCACCGAAAGCGCCACCAACACCTCCCAGGGTGAGGCGCACACGCTCGAGCGGAAGACCCAGACAGGCCGCGATTTGTTTTTGATCTTCATGCAGCCATTGCGTAGCCACGTAGAGCTCGACGCCGGCACCGTCATCATCGGGGAGCGCCAGGGCTGCCTCTAAACCAAGGAACGCTTGGTCTTGCATGCCCACTTCGTAGGTGCCTTCAACTACGACCTCGCCCACGAAATCCTGATCACCGCGCACCACTTTTTGGCGGCGAATCACGTTGCCATCAGGGTGAATTGGCGCGAATGACCCGTCGATGGCTTGTTCGGCATCGAGCAACGCAGGCAATACTTCGTACACCACAACGATGGCGTCAAGCGCACGCCGGGCAGTTTCAGGATGATCGGCAGCTACTGCGGCGACTGGTTCGCCAGCAAAGCGCACGACGTCTTTAGCAAATACCGGCTGGTCGTTGGCAATAAGACCATAGGTGAGTTGCCCCGGCACATCAGCTGCGGTGATAACCGTCGCGACGCCGTTGATAGATAGCGCCACGGAAACATCAATTGAAATGATGCGGGCATGTGGATGCGGGCTGCGCAGTGTTGCGCCCCACAGCATGTTGTCGGCCCAGGCGTCAGACGAAAAAGCAAAGCGGCCCTGCACCTTGGCCAACCCATCGGGGCGAATGGCGGAATTGCCGAGTGTGCCACGCTCACCACGCTTGGAGGTTGTAGTGCTTGTTTGAGCCATATCAGTGGGCTGGCTCTTCTGGTGGTGTGTTTCGCTGATCGCGCGCCAGTTCAATTGCAGCAAAGATTCGACCATAGCCGGTGCAACGACAGATGTTGCCGCTGATGGCCTCTTTAATCTGCAGCTCGGTGGGTTGCGGGTTGCGGTCCAACAAATGATGAACTGCTACAACTAAACCTGGAGTACAAAAACCACACTGCACTCCTCCGGCATCGATGAACGCTTGCTGCACATCCGTTGGTGTGGTGTGGGTGGGGTCGCTGGACAGCCCTTCAACAGTCACAATCTGGGCATCGACGGCGGTGGCTGCCATAACAAGGCACGAACATATGGCTTCACCATCCATGAGCACAGTGCACGAGCCGCACTCGCCCTGCTCACAAGCGCCCTTGGTGCCCGGCAGACCCAGTCGCTCTCGCAAGACATACATGAGGCTCTCGCCGGCCCATGCATCACGCACTTCGTGCTCGTTGCCGTTGACGGTGAGTCGGTAGAACTCGTTACTCATCGCTGCCTCGAGAGTCGCTGCCTAAAAACTCGTTGGCTCGCAGGAGCAAACGTTCAGCGAGCACGGCTACAGCATGGCGGCGATAGAGCGCTGTGGAGCGATGGTCATCGATTGGTGAACATTCCTGCGCTGCTCGTTGACCAAACTCGCGCGCTAGCGCTGGTGAAACTGTGAGCGAAGCTTGCAGATCGCTTTGCTTGCCGAGCCATGCTTCGGCACGTCTGGCGCGCACCACTGTGGGTGCCACAGCCCCGAACGCCAAACGTATGGTTCCGCCAACAGCGTCGTGCACCAAGCACGCCGACGCCGCCGAAATCACCATCGCATTGCGCGAGCCCACTTTGGCGTACCCCGAAAAGCCCTGCAACACCGGCACAGTTACTGCAACAATGACCTCGTCAGGTTGCTTGAGATTTCTTTTTACACCAACCATGAAATCGTGTATCGACACATCACGCTCGGTGGTGGCACTGCGCAAATGGACGACGGCGTCCAACGCGCTCAACACAGGTAAGCCATCACCAGCGGGCGAGCACGTGCCGAGGTTGCCACCCAGCGAACCAGCGGCACGAATCTGCGGCGAACCCACCGTGCGGGCTGCTTGGGCTAGCGCCGGCGCATGCAGAGACAACGGGGCCCGTTCCATTTCGGCGAACGGCACACCTGCCCCAATGCGCAACAAAGCGGTGTCGGGGTCAAGGTGCCAACGTCGCAGTTCGGCCACGCGACGTAGCGAGATGACGTCGTTAACGCGCGCGCGATTGAGGTTGACTTCGACCATCATGTCGGTGCCACCTTGAATCAAGCGTGCATCTGGATAGTCGCGCAGGGCATTCACCACTTCCAGTACCGATGTGGCGTTGATTACGGTCACAGTGTGGGGCTCCATCCCGCGAACGCGTCGATCATGGCCTTGACGTCACCGAGCGGATACAAGATGGGGCACGTGGCGCCGTTGCGCATGTAGTGGGTGACTTGTTCGCGAGCGTCAGCCGGTGTGCCGCTGGCAGTAAGCATCTGCACGATCTCGTCGGGCACGTGTTTTGATGCTGCCACCACTTGCTCG
>Ga0247831_1002012_pt1 | contig 35044 bp, 26 predicted proteins | sample LaCruzMarch2015__9_FD_192406 | JGI IMG/M metagenome (GOLD analysis project Ga0247831, IMG submission 192406) | Freshwater microbial communities from meromictic Lake La Cruz, Castile-La Mancha, Spain - LaCruzMarch2015_1m | ecosystem: Environmental > Aquatic > Freshwater > Lake | place: Spain...
CATCCAGCGCACCAGGTCGACGCCCCAGACTTGCTCGGTAACGCCGTGCTCGACCTGCAGGCGGGTGTTCACCTCAAGGAAATAAAAGCGTGCTGCCTCGCTGTCGTAGACAAACTCCACAGTGCCAGCGCTGCGGTAACTGACCGCCTTGGCCAGCTTGATCGCCGCCGCGCACAACTCGTCGGCCATGCCGGCCGGCAGGTTGGGCGCCGGGGTTTCTTCCAGCACCTTCTGGTTGCGCCGCTGCACTGAGCAGTCGCGCACGCCTAGGGCGAGCACTTCACCGTGACCATCGCCAAATACCTGCACTTCAAGATGGCGGGCGCGCTGGATGTATTTTTCGATAAATACGCCGCTGTCGCTGAAGTTGTTCTGCCCCAGGCGTTTGACTGCGTCGAAGGCGTCACTCAGCTCGGCGGCGCTGTTGCATACGCGCATACCGATGCCGCCACCGCCGGCGGTGCTTTTCAGCATCACCGGGTAGCCGACCTGCTCGCCCGCGATCAGCGCGGCGTCGAGGTTTTCCAGCAATTCGGTGCCTTCCAGCATCGGCACGCCGTGCTGTTTGGCCAGGGCGCGGGCGGTGTGCTTGAGGCCGAATACCCGCAGTTGCTCGGGCGTTGGGCCTACAAAGGCAATACCGGCGGCCTCGCAGGCTTCGGCAAACGCAGCGTTCTCAGAGAGAAAACCGTAACCGGGGTGGATGGCCGTGGCACCGCTCTGCTTGGCCACGGCGAGAATCTTCTCGACCATCAGGTAGGTGTTGGCTGCCGGGCCTTCGCCCAGGCTGTGCGCCTCGTCCGCCTGCTGGATATGCAGGCTGGCGGCGTCGGCTTCGGAGTAGACGGCCACGCCCTGTACATCAAGGGCGCGTAGCGTACGGAGGATGCGGCAGGCGATGGCGCCACGGTTGGCGATCAGCAGTTTGTTGAACATGGCGATGCCCTCGAAAGGGTGGGCGGGCCGTCCCGCGGTATTCGGTCTGCACCACGGTCGTCCGTGGTTGAAAGGCGTTTACTCGCTCTTCGCTCAGGGGCGAAGGGCGGCCATCAATCCCACACCAGCACTTCAGCCGGAGTCGGGTTGTAGCCGTTGCACGGGTTGTTCAGTTGCGGGCAGTTGGAGATCAGCACGATCACGTCCATATGCGCCTTGAGCTCGACGTATTTGCCGGCGGCGGAGATGCCGTCCTCAAAGGTCAGGCCGCCTTCAGGCGTTACCGGCACGTTCATAAAGAAGTTGATATTGGCGCTGATGTCAGCCTTGTTCAGGCGGCCGTCATGCAGGCTTGCGCGCAAAAAGTTGTCGCGGCAGCTGTGCATATAGCGCTTGTCCAGTGCGTAACGCACGGTGTTGCTCTCCTGGGCGCAGGCGCCGCCGAGGGTGTCGTGGCGGCCGCAGGTGTCGGCGCTGATGGTCAGCATCGGCTGGCCCAGGTTGGAATACAGCACGCTGCCGGTGGTCAGGTACACGCGGTTCTGTTTGCGTAGGGTGCGTTGCACGTCATAGCGCTCGCGCGGGTTGCGCGCCGAATAGAACAGCGTATCGACCGCCTGATTGCCTTCCAGGTCGAGCAGGCGCAGGGTCTGGCCGGCTTTTACTTCGCAGAGAAAGGGTTCGCCGGCGGCGATGGTGGCGCGGTACACCGCAGCTTCCGGGTGCTTGTCGCTTGAGATAAGAGTCATGCTGGCCGGCCTCAGATATACAGACGTTCGGTGTTATGGAAGCCACGCGCATTTTCCGGGCGCGAGGTACGGCACAGCACGCTGATGCCGTCGCTTTCGACCTTGTGCCAGCTCAGTTGCAGCGGCTTGGGCGCGTAGTCGGGGCTGGGGTCCAGGGGGTGCTGTAGGGCGGTGAGCACCACCAGCGTGTCCATCGGCGCGTACAGCTCGATATAGTCGCCGGCCTTGGAGTTGCCCGGCTGGAAGTGGAAGCAGCCGTCGCTGTCGACCGTGACCTTGCTGAACAGGTTGAGGCACATCAGCAGGTCTTGCAGATTGAGGTTCCACTTGCCCATTTCCACCAGCAGGTTGTCCACGCCGTTGCGGAAGAAACCGTTGCGCAGTTGCTGATAGTTGCCGGCACCGTATTTCTCCTGCACTTCAGCGGCGTTAAGCACGCCGCCGAAGCTGTCATGCCAGCCGCAGGTATCGGCGGTAATGGCGGCGAGCACGCGGCCCATATCCGAATACAGGCAGTGGCCGGCGGTGAGCTTGGCGGTGTGCTGGCATTTGAGGCTGTCCGGCAGGTTTAGCCGTTCGCTTTTCTCCGCAGCATTGAGCAGCAGCAGGCTGGCGTTGGCACCGCTTTGCAGGTCGGTAATGCGCAGCAATTGGCCGCGCTTGAGGACAAAGGAAGTATGGCCGCCGCCGGGAACGAGTTCCTCGTAGAGCGTGGGGCACAGGTTTAATGAGGCAGTCATCTGATGCTCCTACAGGGCCGGTTGCAGGTTGCCGCTGATATGCGCGGGCAACGCTTCGACGGCGGCGCGGGTGGCGCGGCGGTCGCTGTTGAGGGGGATGTCGTAGGTGATACGCGCGCCAAAGGCGTTCGGCGCATGCGGGTCGACACGCACCTTGTCGAACACCAGCAGGCGGGTGCCGAGGCTGAAGCCCTCGCTCAGGTCATGGGTGACCATAAATACGGTGAGCTTGGTTTCGTGCCACAGCTCCAGCAGCAGGCTGTGCATGTCCTTGCGGATGCCGGGGTCGAGGGCGCCGAAGGGCTCATCGAGCAGCAGCACGCGCGGCTTCATGATCAGCGCCTGGGCGATGGCCAGGCGTTGCTGCATGCCGCCGGAGAGCTGGCTGGGGTATTTGTCCAGGGCGTGGCCGAGGCCGACTTTCTTGAGGATGACTGCTGCCTGCTCACGGGCTTCGCGTTTGGCGGCGCCGAACAGGCGTCCGAGCAGCGGTGAACGCGGTAACTCCAGGCCGATGGCGACGTTGTCCAGCACACTCAGATGTGGGAACACCGAGTAACGCTGAAACACCACGCCACGACTGCTATCCGGTTCGCCGGCCAGCGGCTGGCCACCGAGCAGAATCTCGCCCCGGCTGGCGCGTTCCTGACCGAGCAGCAAGCGCAGAAAGGTCGACTTGCCGCAGCCGGAGGCGCCGACCAGGGTGCAGAACTCGCCCTCATTGATCGATAGATTCAGGCGCTCCAGCACAACCTGGTCGTCGTACTCCTGCCAGACGTTTTTCACTTCTATGAAGGGCTTCATGCCTTGGCTCCTTCATACCAGGGAAAGCACAGACGGGTGGTCTGGCGCAGGCCCAGGTCCATCAGCCAGGCGAGCAGGGTGATCCACACCACGTAGGGCAGAATCACATCCATGGCCATATAGCGGCGCACCAGGAAGATCCGGTAGCCCAGGCCATCGGTGCTGGCGATGGCCTCGGCGGCAATCAGAAATAGCCAGGCTGAGCCGAGTACCAGACGCAGGGCAATCAGCAGACGTGGCAGCAGTTGCGGCAGCACCACGCGCAGAATCAGCGTCCAGGTGCTGGCGCCGAGGGTTTGCGCCTTGATCAGGATTTCTTGAGGAATTTCGCGGGCGCGCTGTTCCATATCACGGGCCAGGATCGGCGTGATGCCGATGACGATCAACATCACCTTGGACAACTCGCCGAGGCCGAAGACGATAAACAGAATGGGCAGAATCGCCAGTGGCGGCACCATCGACAGCACTGTAAGCAGGGGCGACAACGGCGCGGCAAACAACGGGATGATGCCCGCTGCGATGCCCAGACACAGCCCTGCGATGGCCGCGATGCCGATGCCCATGGCCAAGCGTGTCAGGCTGGCGGCGCTGTCCTGCCAGAACAGGTAGTTGCCGCTGCGCTTGTCCTCGGTAAAGGCCAGGCGATCAACCGCTGCGGCCATCTGACTGGCGCCGGGCAGCAGTTTGTCGTTGGGGTTGTCAGCCAGGCGCTGCGCCGAGCCTGCGAAATAGGCGAACAGCAGCAGGGCGAAGGGCAGCAGGATCAACAGCAGGCGACCGCTGCGATCCGGGTGGCGGTTGATCAGACGCATGGGGCTATCTCATGGGTGAACGAGAGCTATGTAGGGTGCGCACGGCGCACCCTTCGGCGTCAGAGTTTTCCGTCAGCCGCCATCTGCATATAGCTCGGGTCAAAGCGCAGCTTGAGGTTGCCCTTGTCGCCGGTGACGATGCCTTTGGCGAAGCTCATGCCGATGGCATCAGCGCTTTGTGCGCCTTCGCCGAGCAAGCCGTGGCCGAAGGAGAACTCCGCGACCTTGGTCATGGTGGCCGGCAGTTTCGGGCTGGTGGCGAAGGCCACGGCGTCTTTGGCCGAATAGAACATCTTGGTCGCCGCCAGTTGTGCGTCATAGCCGGCCAGGTCGGTGCCGGAGGCCTTGGCCATATGCTCGCGTGCGGCCAGGCCTGCCGGGGTGTCAGCGCTCATGGTGGCCATGATTTCGTACCAGGCGCCGGTCAGCGCCTTGCCGAAGGCGGGGTTGTCCTTGAGGGTGTCGCTGTTGACCACCATCAGGTCGATGATTTCACCGGGGATCTGGCTGGAGTCGAACACCTTGGTCACATTCGGCGTGGCTTCGATCTCGGCCAGCAACGGGTTCCAGGTGGTCACGGCGGTGACGTCGCTGGTGGCGAAGGCCGCGACCATATCGGCGTCGGAGGTATTGACCACTTTCAGGTCTTTCTCGCTGAGGCCGGCTTTTTCCAGACCGCGGGCCAGCAGGTAGTGGGACACGGAGAGTTCAACCAGGTTGACGTTCTGGCCCTTGAGGTCGCCCAGGGTCTTCTTCTCGCCCTTGAGCACTACCCCGTCGTTGCCGTTGGAGAAGTCGCCGATGATCAGCGCGGTGCTGTCCACGCCGCCGGCGGCGGGGATGGTCAGGGCATCCATATTGGTCATGGTGCAGCCGTCGAACTGGCCTGCGCTGTACTGGTTGATCGACTCGACGTAATCGTTGATCTGCACCACATCGATGTTGATGTCGTACTTTTTCGCCCACTTGTCGACGATGCCGGAGGCCTCGCCGTATTCCCAGGGCATCCAGCCGGCGTAGATGGTCCAGCAGACGCTGAAGTCGGTTTTCGGCGCGGCGTGGCTATTGAGGCTGATGGCGGCGGCCAGGCCGGCGGCGAGTACTGAACACAGACGGGTCTTACGCATGGTGGAGCCTCCAGTTCGAGAAAGACGGGCAGGAGTGCGCGGCGGTTTCCCCACGGGTGGGGCGCGTTCTCCCGGGCTTTTATCCCGCCGTGTAACCTCGAAGGAGGTCGCCAACTCTCGGACCAGTCACCCGTATTCATCGGAACGCGGATCGGAACCCTAGTCAGCTATTGCAAATTGTGGTGCCGCGATCCCGCCGCAGCGGGTTGTTCCTGCACAGATTGGTTATTGCGAACATCGTGCCAGCTCAACCAGGCCGCATGGGCTCGCGGGTTTTGCCCGCGCCAGTCCAGGGCTGTGCGCCCTGGCGGTGCGTGTGAGCATCGGCGTGCTGCATTGCAGGGCGCTGCGTGTTACAGGTTTTTCTCGGCAGCCATCTGCATATAGCTGCCATCAAAACGCAGCAGGATGTTGTCGGCATTGCCCAGGCTGCGCTCCCCGCTGAAGGCGATGCCGAGCTTATCCAAACCCTTGCCGTCGTGGCCGAGCAGCTTCTGCTGATCGGCGAACTGGGCGACCCGCTGCATCAGCTCGGGCATCTTGTTGGCGCGGGCAAAAGCCAGCGCATAACGCGGCGAATAGAATGAACGCAGGGTGTCGAGTTGCTGGCTGAAATCCTCCGGCGTGGTGCCGGCGGCGCTGGCCATCTTCGCCCGTGCGGCGCGCCCAGCATCGGTGGGCATGCCCATCAGGCGCTGGGTTTCGAACCAGGCGCCGGTCAGCGCCTTACCCAGCTCCGGGTGGGCAGCGAGAACCTTGCTGTTGACCACCGTGAGGTCGACGATCTCGCCGGGAATCAGGTTGGAGCTGAACACCTGGCTGACCTGGGTCTGCTGCTTGATCTTGGCCAGAATCGGGTTCCAGGTGATCACTGCGTCGCCCTGGCCGCTGAGGAAGGCTTCGGCAATCTGCGTGTCGGACACGTGCTGGATGGTCACATCCTCAGGCTTGAGCAGGGCCCATTCCAGGGCGCGGCTGAGCAGGTAATGCGATACCGAGTTCTCCACCAGCAGCACGGTCTTGCCCTTGAGGTCCTTCAGGGTCAGGCCCGGACCGCGTAGCAGAATGGCATCCGCACCGTTGGAGAAGTCGCCGATGATCAGCGCGGTGGAATCGACGCCCGCGGCAGCTGGGATGGTCAACGCATCCATATTGGTCATCGAGCAGGCATCGAATTCGCCGGCCGTGTAACGCTCGATCGAGCCGACATAATCCGGTACTTCGCTGACTTCGATACGGATGCCGTACTGATCCGCCCATTTCTTCACGATGCCTTCGCTGGCGGCATAACCCCAGGGCATCCAGCCGGCAAAGATCGACCAGCACAGCTTGAAGGTTTTCGGCTCACTCGCAGCAGTGGCCGGTTGCAGCAGCAGGGCGGCGAGCAGACAAGTGGCAGTCAGGCGGGCGAGCAGGGTGCGTAGCGGCATGGGTAACCTCGGGTCAGTCAGCGGGAACAGGAAAGCGAACAGCAGTGCTGTGCGTTCTCCCGGGCTTTTATCCCGCCGTGTAACCCCTTGGCCGTGGCCACTGCGTGAGGTCGTCGACTCTCGGACCAGCCATTCGCTGCAGGCATTGCTCAGCGAACCGGAACCCTAGTCGACCATTGCAGATTGTCTGGCTGCAAGCTGCTTGCCGCCGTACGCATTTCCTTTATGCGCAGAACGTTAAGCGAGGACTGTGCCAGGTTGGTGTGTGTCAGCCGGCGCCAAGGTGAATGGGGCGCTGAAATAATTTGTAGTGAAATCTGCTGAACCGGTGCGACGCACTGGATGGCATGGCCCGTTGTCTATTCAGTGGGAGCAATCCCTGGCAGCGACAACGGTCGCTGCCGCACCCGCGGTCGAAGGAGGCCGCTATGTCATACAAATCCATGCTGCTGGCGTTGTTGGTTTTGTCTTTAAGCGGTTGTGCGGTCTACAGCGGCGGCAGTGGCTATGGTCACCGCGGTTATGATCGCGGCCATTCGCATACCTACTACCAGGTGCAACGCTACCCGGTTTATGTGGTGCCGCAGCCGCAGCGCTACAAGGCCTACCACCATGACGGGCGGCGCTATGATGATCACCGCCACCCACCGCGTTATTACGTGCCTGCACCGCAGCCGCGCCATTACCAAACGCACAAATACCAGAAGCGCCATGATTACCGCGTTGTGCAGCCGCACGCTGGCTGGGATGGCCGCCGTGACCATTACCGCAACCAGCAACAGCGTCATGATGCCCAATGGGGTGGAGAACGCCGTGGTGGTGATCGACGCGATGAGCGTAAGGGTTGGGAGCGGCAGCGCAACTGACCACCCTATCTAGGCGCGCTACGAATCTGGCGCGTCTTCAAGCTGACGGCCGAAGAGTCGATCTTCGGCCAGTATCTCTTCCCGCATAGCTTGCGCCGCTGGTGACAGGCTATGCCCCGCGCGGCTGATCAGGGCGTAGGCGGATTGCTCTGTCAACGCACCTGTTTCCAGCGGCAGCCGGGCCAGGCGGCCGGTCTGGATATCCTCGGCCACCACATCCCAAGGCGCCATGCTCAGCACGTCGCTATCGGCCACCAGGGCTTTGAGCACCATAAAGTTGTCGCATTGAATGCTCAGCGGCTGTTCACGGCCGCTAAGTGTGCGTAGGTTTTGCTCGACCACCTGTGGCAGTTGGGTGCCAGCAATGGGGTAATCGAGCAGGTCGTGCATACGCAGCGCGGGTTGTTCCAGCAGCGGATGCCCGGGGCGGCAGAACAGCACGCCACTGTGGCGTTGCAACGGCTCGATGCACAGCAAGGCATCGTCGAGCAGCTCGCGGCTATCGGCGACAAACAGCTCCAGAGCGTCATCCAGCAGGCTGCTGCGTAGTTCCAGCCAGTTGCCAATCTGCAGATTGACCCGCACCCGTGGATAACGCTGCGCCATGCGCCCCAGTGCTCGTGGCACCAGGCGCGCGGCCGGGTAGGGGCCGGTGCCCAGGCACAGTTCACCGGTTTGCAGATTACCCAGCTGGCTGACGGCGTTCTTCAGTGCGCGGCTGCCGGCCAGCAGACGCTGAGCGTGCTCCAGTACCAGTTGGCCGTGTGTGGTCAGGCTGATGCCGCGGCTGTGCCGGTCGACTAGGTTGCAGCTAAGGCTGGACTCCAACGCCTGAATGCTGCGGCTTAGTGCCGGTTGGCTGAGGTGCACGGCTTCGGCGGCACGGGCGAAATGGCCGTGTTCGGCGAGGGCGACAAAATGGCGGAGCTGACGTAAATCATTCATGCGTGTTGTGCATCGCTATTGGTTTTGGAATGCATTGGAATTATTGACTTGGTTTGGCCAGTCTTCCAGTACTGCCACTAACAATGAGCGCCTGCCCATGTTTTCACTCAACCGAACCGCCGCCGTGCTGCTGAGCCTGGCGTTACCCCTGGCCGGCCAGGCCGCCCTGCCTGAGGAAGAAATCCGCCCGTCGATCAACCCGGAACTGGCCGAGCACACCAAGCACTTCGCACAGAAGGTCTACCAGGTGGCCGGCAACGTCTATTCCGCTGTCGGCTGGCAGCTGGGTAACGTGGCGATGATCGAAGCCCCGGAAGGGCTGATCATCGTCGACACCGGCGAGGCGGTCAGTGAATCGCGCAAGATCATGGCTGAGTTCCGCAAGATCAGCGACAAGCCGGTCAAGGCCGTGGTCTATACCCACTTCCATCCGGACCATATCAACGGCGTAAAGGCCTTCGTCACCGAAGAGCAGGTGCGCAGCGGCGAGGTACAGATCATCGCCCATGAAACCCTGCTGGCCAATGTGGTGGCCCAGGGCGCGCTGGTTGGGCCGATTCTCTCGGTGCGTTCCGGCTACAGCTTCGGCGCCGGGCTGCCGGACAGTGACCACGAGCAGATGAACGCCGGCATCGGCCCGCTGGCCAAGGTCGAGGCCTCGACCTTTATCGCGCCGACCCTGACCTTCAAGGACAAGCTCGATACGCGCATCGCCGGCCTGGATCTGCAGTTTCTGCATGTGCCCAGTGAAGCGCCGGACGAGATCACTGTCTACTTGCCGGATAACCGCGTGCTGATCAGCGCCGAGGTGGAGCAGGGGCCGACCCTGCCGAACATCCACACCCTGCGCGGCACCAAGTTCCGCGACCCAGTGGTGTGGGTCGAAAGCCTGGACAGGCTGCGCGCCTATCAGGCCGAGCATATGGTGCCGCTGCACGGCCGCCCGGTGAGCGGCAAGGATAAGGTCGAGGAAGTGCTGCGCATGACCCGGGACGGTATCGCCTATATCCACGACCAGAGCGTGCGCTGGATGAACAAGGGCCTGACCCCGGACGAGCTGGTCGAGAAGGTCAAACTACCACCGCATCTGGCTGGTTATACGCCTTATCTGCGCGAGTACTACGGTACGGTGAAACACAGCGTGCGGCAGATCTACAACGGCTACCTGGGCTGGTTCCAGGGCGACCCAGTGGCGCTCGATCCGCTGCCGCCGAAAGACAAGGCCGAGCGTCTGATCGCCTTGATGGGCGGGCGCGAGAAGCTGCTGCTGGCCGCCGGTGACGCCTACCTCAAAGGTGATTACCAATGGGCCGCCGAGCTTTCCAGCTACGCCATTCAGGTGGACAACGAGGACAAGCTGGCGCGCGATATCAAGGCGCGCAGCTTTCGCAAACTGGGTTACGCCAGCATGAATATCAACTGGCGTAACTGGTACCTGATGAGCGCCATGGAGCTGGAAGGCAAATTTACCGGTGATGAGGTACAGCAGATGGCGCTGAGCATGCGCAGCGCGTTTCTTTCGGCGGACATGCTGAAGACCTTCCCGGCACGGATCTTTCTGCAGAACTGGATAACCCGTGTCGATCCGGACAAGGCCAATGATGTTCAGCTGACCCTGGGCTTCAGCTTCCCGGATATCGGCGAGCAGTGGGCGCTGGAAGTGCGCCGCGGTGTGGTGCAGTTGCACCAGGGCATTCCCGAGGGCACCACGCTCAAGCTGACCCTCGACAAGACATATCTGGACACCGTGATGAGCGGCGAGAACGGCCTGCTAAAGGGCGCACTACTGGGCGATGTAAAGGTCGATGGCAGTCTGCTGGAGATCAAGACCTTCCTCGGCTGCTTCGATTTCAGCGATGAACCGATTGCCCTGACGCTGCGCTGAGTGCTGCTGCGTCACTCGACCCGACCAAAGTGCGGACGCGCTTGAGGCGCTATCAGGGCAGACTGATCAGGCTTTTCACCTGGCTTATTTAGCTGATTAAGGAGTGATGGATGCCTGTTCTGATATTCGCCAAAGGCGCGCTGGCCGCGTTCTGGCTACTGGCGCTGCTCAACCTGCTCTACCCCATGGGCGAGGGCTGGTACCTGGCGGTCAACCTGATTGCCGGCGGCATGCTACTGGCGCATCTTGGTGAGCTGTTGTTGTTCAAGGCCCGCTTGGTTGGCCAGCCACAGCCCTGGTTGCAGCGGGTGCAGGTGCTGTTGTTTGGCTTTATTCACCTGCATGGTTTGGCACGCGGGTAGGTTTTTGGTGACAGCTGTTCCGTTCAGCACGGCGTTTGATGATGGCGTGCTGAGCAGGAGAGCCGTGATTGCTCGCCTCTTGAATATGTTCGCGCAAAGCCTGTTCTGGCCGCGCATGCAGGTATTTCCTCAGGTCACCTGCTTTTCGCTCTGGTGGTCATCCTGTCATAGGCATAGCCACTTACTTTGTGTGTAACGGCTGCCGCGCTTATGCGTCTATCGCTTGCCTGATGCTGGTCGCGTCACTGCGCGGGGTGTCCGTCCATCGGCGAACAGCCTAAGAATGCTCCCTGTTAGTGCGATTCTTGCTTGGTCAATAAAGGGTGTGGCGCTGCAGTTGCAACTTAAAACAGCGTAGATAACGCCACTTAATAGGCGTTTTGTAATTATATGAGCAGATTCTTTATTGCTATTTCATCTATCGCTGTTGTGAAGATGGTCTCGGTCTATCTGGGAGAATTCTGAAATGAATTTGGTGGCATATTGCTATTAATTTCAGCGATTGGTATAAATTTGACGGCATTCGAATAACTATAACTCGTATGACTTTTTATTGACGGCGTAAATTTGGCGCCTCACTAAATGACTGCTACAACATATTCGGAAATTATCTGTTCATGAGTACTTCCAGCGATATTTCAAGTTTGTTCAAGCTGTTCGGTGGACGTTCAGCCCACTACCAGGAAATCTCTCAGGAAGACGAGAAACAATCCTCCATGGAGCGGTGGCCGGGTGTGGCCAAGGTCGAGCTGTCCGGCGTTCCCGCTGAGCCTGCGGTGCTGACACCGTCGGGTGCGCCGGTCCGTCCGGCGCTGTTTGCTGCAGGTGTTGCTCCGGTGGCTCCGGCAATGACGCCTGAACCTGCGCCAAGCCCTGAGACTGTGCCGCAGGTTAAGGCTGTTGCAGCGTCTGATTCCGCTCCGGATTGGGCATCAGAAAGCTTGCACAGCCTGCTCGGTAAACTAGCTCAGGAAGATCGCCGGGAGGTCGTAAATGCGCCTGTCCGTGTGGCCCGCCCACGTCCGAATCTTGCCAGCATCAAGATCATTGCTGTCATTTCTGCCAAGGGTGGGGTCGGTAAAAGCACACTCGCTGCGGGCTTGTCTGCTGTGATGCAGCGTCAGGGGCGCGTGGTGCTGGCACTTGACCTTGATCCGCAGAGTGCGCTGATCAATCATTTGGGTGTCGCCATCGATCCGATGCAGGTTGCTGCCGAAGGTCTTGCTCACTGCGCCGCCGATGCGCAGATGCGCGATTTTTGCCAGCCAACGCCCAGCGGAGTTTTTGTGCTGCCGTACGGCATGGTTGATGAAGGGCAGCGCCGTACGTTTGAACGGCAGTTGGAGGGCGAACCTGACTGGCTGGCACAGCAGCTTTCTGAGCTGCAACTGGCTGACGGTTCAGTGGTCGTGCTGGATACCCCGCCGGGTCCTTCGGCGTACCTGCAGCAAGCCCTTTCGGTTGCCAATGTGGCCGTGGTGGTGAGCCTGGCTGATGCGGCTTCTTACGCCACGCTGCCGATGATTGATCGCCTGCTCAGCACCTACACAGCCGATCGAGAGGATTTTTACGGCGCGACATATGTCATCAATCAGGTCGACCAATCGCGCAAGCTGAGTAAGGACATCACGCAAATCATGCGCGGTATTCTGGGCAGTCGTGTGGCAGGCATTATTCACCGTGACCAGTCTATTGCCGAAGCCCTTGCCTACAACCAGAGTGTGTTGGATTACGACCCGAGTGGGCAGGGCTGCCACGATCTGCAATCCATCGCTCTGAACGTTCTTGCCAAGCTCTTTGCTACTCAGCGGAGTGAGCAGTTGGCATGAATTTAACCGGCATGTTTCGTGCCCGACGTGCTGCTCAGGGAACTACTTCACCCTATGTGCTAGACCGGCCGACCTGCGCTGTTCTGGTGCTTGTGGTCGTGGCTCTGCTGGCGTTGATGATCATCGTACCCATGGATGTAGAACAGCAAATGCTGTTCTCCGCTGGGTGCATGATCGCAGCTCTGGTGTTGCGCCGTGCGGCGAATCGCGTCGCCATTCTGGCCATGGTGGTGCTCTCCGTTGTGGCCTCGCTGCGCTACATGTATTGGCGTTTGACCTCGTCCCTCGGCTTCGACAACTGGCTCAACATGCTGTTTGGTTATGGCTTGGTACTGGCCGAGCTCTACGCCTTGCTGGTATTGCTGTTTGGCTATTTGCAGACGGCCTGGCCGCTGCAGCGCAAGCCATATCCGCTTCCGGCAGACAGCAGTGTCTGGCCAACTGTCGATGTATTCATTCCGACGTATAACGAGCCGCTGGATATCATCAAGCTGACTGCTTTTGCAGCGCAGGCGATTGACTGGCCCAAAGACAAGTTGCGTGTGTATGTGCTCGATGACGGTCGCCGGGACGAGTTCCGCGAGTTTTGTGAGTCGGTGGGGATCGGCTACATCATTCGGCCGGATAACAACCATGCCAAAGCCGGCAACCTCAACTTTGCCCTGACCCAGACATCAGGCGAGTACATTGCCATTTTCGATGCGGATCACGTGCCGACGCGCTCCTTTTTACAGGTGGGCATGGGCTGGTTCCTTAAAGATCCGAAGCTGGCGATGCTGCAAACGCCGCACTTCTTTTTCTCTCCCGATCCGTTTGAAAAGAACCTCGACACGTTCCGCTCCGTACCGAACGAAGGCGAGTTGTTCTATGGGCTGGTACAGGACGGTAATGACCTGTGGAACGCCACATTTTTCTGCGGTTCGTGCGCCATCATCAAGCGCGCCCCGCTGGAAGAAGTGGGTGGCATCGCCGTTGAAACGGTGACCGAAGATGCGCACACCGCCCTGAAACTCAATCGCCTGGGTTACAACACGGCGTACTTGGCGATACCTCAGGCAGCCGGTTTGGCCACGGAGAGTCTGTCCGGTCATATTGGGCAGCGCATTCGCTGGGCGCGGGGGATGGCGCAGATCTTCCGCACCGATAACCCGCTGCTTGGCAAAGGCCTCAGCCTTGGGCAGCGGTTCTGCTACCTGAATGCCATGCTGCACTTCTTCTATGGCTTGCCGCGCCTAGTGTTTCTCACGGCACCGTTGGCCTACCTGATTTTCGAGGCGCAGATTTTTCAGGCACCGGCCCTGCTGATTGTGGCCTATGCGTTGCCGCATATCCTGCTGGCCAGCGTCACCAACTCAACCATCCAGGGGCGTTTTCGTCACTCGTTCTGGAACGAGGTGTATGAGTCGGTACTGGCCTGGTACATCATGCGCCCTGTGTTGTTGGCCATGGTCAACCCCAAGCTTGGCAAGTTCAACGTGACGGCCAAGGGTGGGATGATCGATGAAAGTTATTTTGACTGGAAAATGGCACGGCCGTACATCGTTGTCCTGGCGTTGAATCTCATCGGCATGTTGGTGGGCGTGGCCAAACTCGGGTTTGATCCGGATGCCAGCGCCGTAACCTTGCTGATCAACCTGGTCTGGACGCTGTACAACATCATCATCAGCGCAGCCGCCGTTGCCGTAGCCAGTGAGGCGCGGCAGATCCGCGCCGAGCCGCGTGTGTTTGCCACCTTGCCGGCCATGCTGGGCCTGGCCAATGGCAAGACAATTGCCTGCCAAACCAACGACTTTTCACAGCGCGGGGTTGGCATTCATTTGCCCGAAGGAGTCCAGGTTGCCTGTGGTGAAGAGGTGCATGTCTCCCTGTTTCGCGATGGTGAAGAGGGCGTTTTTCCGGCCAGTGTGGTGTTCAGCCATGGTCAGACCCTGGGCCTGAACTTCGCCAACCTGACTTTGCAACAACAAAGTGAACTGGCACGCCTGACGTTTTCGCGGGCTGATACCTGGGCCAAGAGCTGGGGCACAGGCGTGGTGGATACCCCGCTCGGTGCCCTTGCTGAAGTGACCGGTATTGGATGGCGCGGGATATGCCTGTTGTCGCGTGCCACGTTCGATGAATCCGTGCGTCATGTTCGCGCCTTGTCTTTTACCTTTAAATCCACTCCGAGGAATCCATGAGTCAGAAACGCAAAGGCATGCTATCCCTCTGGTTCATCTTGTCGATTCCATTGCTTACTTCAGCCTTGTCGACTGCCTGGGCTGAAGAGGTTGTCGAAACGCAGGAGCCTGTCACTGAAGACGGTGCGTTAGTCGAAGAAGTGGTTGTTCCCGAGTTTGTTCCGACCTACAGCGCCACGCTCAAGCAATTGGGGGCCAATTACCCCATGCACTTGCGCGGTATTGAAGGCAGTGACAGCGTCAGCTTCGATGTGCGAGCCGATCAAGTGGTGACCAAAGCCCGGGTCAACTTGGAATACAGCTACTCGCCTTCTCTGCTCAGCGATCTCTCGCAGATCAACGTGATGGTCAACGATCAGGTGGCAGCCAGTCTGCCCGTTCCCAAAGAGACCGCGGGTACATTGCAGCAGCAGGTGGTGGATATCCCGGCGCATCTGGTGACCGAGTTCAACCGCCTGACGCTACAGCTGATTGGCCACTACACCATGATGTGTGAAGACCCACTGCATTCCAGTTTGTGGGCCAAGGTCAGCAACACCAGCCAACTTGAGCTGGAGACCACGCAGATTGCCTTGCCCGACGATTTGGCTCGGCTGCCTTTGCCGTTCTTTGATGGCCGTGATTCGCGTGCGCTGGAATTGCCTTTCGTGTTCGCCAGTAGCCCTGACAATCGTAGCCTGGAAGCGGCGGGTGCGGTCGCGTCCTGGTTTGGTGCGTTGGCCAGTTATCGTGGTGCGCGGTTCCCGGTCAGCCTGGCGCAATTGCCTGAGAAGGGGCATGCGGTTGTTGTCATCGTGGGCAGTGCTTCTGTGGCCGGAATTGAACTGCCACAGAGTGCTACACCAACGCTGAACATGATCACCAACCCCAATGATCCGTTCGGCAAGCTGCTGGTGATTGCAGCACGTGATGGCGATCAGCTCAAACAGGCCGCCCTGACCCTGGTCACGGGCAGCAAGGTGCTGGCAGGTGCCAGTGCGCAGATTGAGCGGTTTGACAGTCTGCAGCCCCGTAAACCCTATGATGCGCCCAATTGGTTGCCCAGCGACCGTCCGGTACAGCTGGGGGAGCTCAGCGACGCTAAACGTTTGAGCGTTTCCGGCTACGACCCAGGCACCATCAATCTCCCCATGCGCCTGCCGCCTGATTTGTTCAACTGGCGGGAAAAAGGGGTGCCACTGCATCTTAAGTACCGTTACACCCCGCAGCCGGTATCAACCAACTCCTCGCTGCTGATCAGCGTCAGCGGCAAGTTCATCAAATCGCTGCCATTGCCGTCGCAAGAGAGCTTGAAGGACGACGAGTCGTTGCTGGCCAAGCTGCAGGATGATGAGAGCCTGCTGCAAGAGAGCAAGCTGCTGCTGCCGTTGGACAGCCTGCCGCTGCAGTCTGCGCTGCAACTGCGGTTTATGTACGACTACATCAAGCAGGGTGAGTGCCGCGACATCATCATCGACAACATGCGCGGCACGATCGAGGCGGACTCCACCCTCGACCTCAGTGGTTATGAGCATTTTATTGCCATGCCCAACCTGGGCGTGTTTCAGAGCAGTGGTTTCCCCTTCACGCGTATGGCTGACCTTTCAGAAACGGCTGTGGTGATGCCTGCCGGTGCCGGGGTCGAAGAGATTTCCCTGTACCTGGATGTCATGGGTCGCTTCGGTGATTCGACTGGTCTGCCGGCCAGCGCGGTCAGCGTCACCCAGGGTGATCAGGATGAGCCGCTGGAAGGTAAGGATTTACTGGTGCTGGCAGCTGGGAGCAATCAGCCCCTGCTGCAACGCTGGGCGGATCATTTACCGGCCAGTCTGACGGGGCAGTCGAGCTTTGAAATGTCTGATCTGGTGCACCGTATGCGCACCTGGGTGGGTTCCGATACCCGTGCCAATCAACGTCAGGCGCGCAGCAGTCTGGCACTCGCAACAGGGGGCGCCGGTGCCTTCCTGACTGGCTTTGAGTCGCCGCTCGACAGCGGACGCAGTGTGGTGGTGATTGCTGCTGCCAGCCCGGACAAGCTGGTCGACATCAGCTCAGCCCTGCGGGGTGGTGAGGATTACGAAGAGTCAATCCAGGGCAGTTTGGCCGTGATCAATGGCAAACGCATCAGTTCGCTGGTCGCCGACGAGCAGTATTACGTGGGTGAGCTGGGCTGGCTGCGTTACCTGCAATGGCTGCTGGCACACAATCTCTTCTGGATGCTGCTGCTGACCACTGTGGCGGTAAGCCTGGCCAGCCTGTTGCTGTTCTTTACTCTGCGTGCCCGTGCAAATGCACGTTTGAAAGATTGAGGCAGATCATGAAACTGCCTGTATTGAGACTGTGCGCAGGCCTGCTATTTATGGTCGGCGGCACGGCGGCCAATGCCGCCTGTACCGCTGAGTGGCCGTACTGGCAGCGATTTGCGCAGCACTGGGTGCAACCGGACGGCCGTGTGCTGGAATCAAGTCTGGAAAAGAACCACAGCACCTCTGAAGGGCAGTCTTATGCACTGTTCTTTGCGCTGGTCGCCAATGATCAGGCGCGGTTCGAGACCATCTGGCGCTGGAGCCGCGAAAACCTGATGGGCAATGCCCCACAAACGACTTTGCCGGCCTGGCTTTGGGGGCAAGGTAAGGATGGGGTGTGGAAGGTTCAAGATGCCAACTCGGCCTCTGATGCTGACCTGTGGTTTGTCTACGCGCTGCTAGAAGGTGCACGTTTGTGGCAAAAGCCGCAGTACCGAGACGATGCCCTGAGCCTGTTGGCGCAAATCAAAAAGCAGGAAATCACTGAGCTGCCAGGTCTTGGGGCCGTGTTATTGCCTGGGCCGATTGGTTTCTCGCACATTGGTCACCTGTGGCGCATTAACCCCAGTTATCAGCCTCTACCGCTGATGCGGCGGCTGGCTGCAGTTGATCCCAAGGGGCCGTGGAATGCCATCGCCGCGCACACCGCCACCCTGCAGGACGAAGCGGGTGACCATGGTTTTGCGGCCGACTGGATTGGCTACCGCGCCGTGTCGGACAGCGCTGGACTGTTCGCCAGTGACCCAATGAAAGGCGACAGCGGCAGTTATGACGCCATTCGCGTCTATCTCTGGGCCGGAATGACGCACCCCCAAGACCCGCTGGCTAAACCGCTGCTGGCCAGTCTGCATGGTATGGCACGCGCCACCGCCTCCACTGGTTTGCCACCAGAAAAGGTCAATGTGCGCAATGGCAGCACAGAGGGGCAGAGCCCAAGTGGTTTTTCCGGCGCCTTGGTGCCTTATTTCCGCGCCAAGGGTCAGCCCTGGCTGGAAGAATTACAGGATCAGCGTGCTCGCGCCGCGATTGATCAGTGGATTGCCGGCACTGGCCCGGCGCCTTTCTATTACGACTACATGCTTAGCCTGTTCGGCCTTGGCTGGGCTGATCAGTATTACCAGTTTGCGGCTGATGGCCGTCTGCAACCGCGTTGGGAGAGTTCATGTTCCGCTACCGCCCCTTAACTCTGGCGCTGTTGGCTGCGATGGCCCACGGCAGTCTCCAGGCCGAGACTGAGGGCACGCACACCCTGCTGATTGAACAAGGGCACTTCTGGCAAAACCAGGAGAAACCCAAGCGTGCTACGGAAGTGTGGAACAAGCTCTTGTTGCTCGACGCAAACCAGCCTGATGCACTTTATGGCCTGGGTTTGATTGCGGTTCAAGCGGCCAAACCGGCTGAGGCCAAGCAATATTTACAACGTTTACAGGCGTTGCAGCCGCTGCCACGTCAAGCGTTGTTGCTGGCGCAGGATATCCGCCTGCTGGCCCCCGCCAATCAGCAGTTGCTGGATGAAGCGCGCTTGCTGGTGGAGTCTGACGAGCGTGCCAAGGCGGTGGATGTGTACCGTCGGGCGCTGGGCGGCAAACCGGGGCAGGGTCAGGTTGGCCTGGAGTTCTACAACAACCTGGGTTATGTCGACCAGCATTGGACCGAGGCGCGACGGGGCATGGAGCGGCTGCAGCGCGAATACCCCAATGATCCCTATATCGCCTTGTTTTTGGCCAAACACCTGGCGCGTAATCAGGGCGCGCGCGAGGAGGGCATTCGTGCCCTGGCCAAGTTGGCTGAGCGCGAGGACATTGGCGGGGATGCGGATGAAAGCTGGCGCTTGGCACTGACCTGGATGGGCCCACCCAAGCCCGCGCAGCAACCACTCTTCGAGCAGTTTCTGCGCACCCACCCGGACGATGAAGAAATCCGTGCCCTGCTGATCAAAGGGCGCACCCAGCCCAGTGCGGGTAGTGGTGCAGTTGCCTGGCGCCGTGATCCGCTGCTGGACAGTGGTCTGAAAGCCCTGGAGCAGGACAACCTGGCCGTGGCTGAACGTGATCTGACGGCCTACCTGAAATCTCATCCAAATGATGCCGATGTCCTGGGTGGCTTGGGTATTTTGCGTCAGCGTCAGGAACGCTTCGAAGATGCCGAGGTGCTGCTGACCAAGGCAGTCAAGCAAGGCGGTGGCCGCTCCTGGCAGCGTGCGTTGGATGACGTGCGTTACTGGTCCTTGTTACAGCGTGCGCGGGACAACTTGGCCCGTGACAAGGTGGCGGATGCCCGTCAGCAGTTGGAGCAGGCGCGCCGGCTCAAACCTAACGACAGTGAAGCGCTCCTGGCCCTTGCTGAGTTGCAGGCCCAGCAGGGTGAGTTAGCTGCCGCTGAAGCCGGATACCGTCAGGCATTGGCATCGCGCAGCCAGGAAGCCCGTGCATTGCGTGGGTTGGCTCAGGTTCTGGGTGAGCAAGGCAAACCCGATGAAGCATTGCGCCTGCTGGAGCGTCTGCCCAAGGCTGAGCGTGAGAAGCTGGGTGGGTTTGGTCAGTTGCGTGCCGAACAGGCTTTGCAGCGTGCGCGGGCCGCAGAAAAGCGCGGTGATACTCAGGGCATGCGTCGGGAGCTGGAAACCGCACTGCGCGATGATCCGAACAATGCCTGGGCACGCTTTGCTTTAGCTCGCCTGTATGTGGATTTGGGTGCCATCACTGAGGCACGCAGCCTGATGGACGGGCTTTTGGCCAATAAACCGGATGATCGAGACGCGCTTTACACCAGTGCTCTGCTCTCGATCCAGCTAAATGAATGGCAACAAGCGCAAACCACCCTTACCCGTATTCCGCGTAATGCACGCAATGCCGATATCAACCGGTTGGTGGAGGAAGTGGAGTTCAACCTGCAGTTGCAGCGTATCAATGAACTCAGCCGCAGTGGCCGCAAGGCTGAAGCGCGCGCGTTCTTGCAGCGTATCGAGCCGCAGGCGGATGCCAAGCCAGCGCGTCTGGCCGCTTTTGCTGCGGCCTATGCCGATGCCAATGATCCGCAGCGGGCGATTGCCATCATGCGTGACTTGCTGGCCCGCAGCCCGCGGGCTGATCTGTCCCTGACGTTGAGTTATGCCAGTGTGCTACTGGAAGCCGAGCAAGATGCTGAGGTCGCCGGCATTCTGCGTGATTTGCAGGGGCTCAGTATGACCGTCGAGCAGCGTCAGCAGTATGACGATCTACTGTTTTATTACCGGGTTCGCCAGGCTGAGCAATTGCGTCAGCGCGGCGAACTGGCGGCTGCTTATGACACCTTGGCGCCTGCCTTGGCGCAGCGCCCTCAGGACCGTCTGGCCGTGTCGGCACTGGCGCGCATGTATGGCGCCAACGGTGATACCAGCAAGGCACTTGAGTTGTTCAAGCCGCTGGTCAAGCGTCATCCGAATGATGCCAATCTGCTGGTAGGTGCCGCTGATATGGCGGCTCAGGAGGCTGAAAACGCTTACGCCGAAGATGCCCTGGAGCGTGCATTGAAGCTGGCGCCCAATGAGGTTGATATCCTCACCACGGCTGCCCGGGTATACCGTTTCCTGGGCCGCACCGGAACGGCTGCTGAGTTGCTCGGTAAAGTGGTCGCCCAGGAAAAACTGGAGCAGACCCCGACCTTTGCGGCCAGCACTCGGCCGGCCGCAGCCCCCGCCAATCCGTTTGCCGGCATTGGCTCCGCAACCGTTGCACAGGATACGATTCCAGTGCCTGTTGGGAGCTTGGCCGTCGCGCCGCACACAAGCGCACAACGTCCTCTGGAGTTGATCCCTGCTCCGGTTGAGCAGCAGGCCACGCGCACAGCCCCCGCTTTGCTTGCGGATCCGCTGACGACTCAGCAAGCGTCATTAAGGGCCAGGGCGGACGTGCAACCGGCCAGCAACCCTTTTGTCCTGAACGACGATACGGCTGAGGTGGACCCGCGCGCGGGTATGAGCGAGGCCGCACGGGCGCTGGACGACATCATGCAGCAGCGCAGCCCCTATCTGGTTCAAGGTCTGACGGTACGTACCAATGACAGTGAATCGGGGTTGAGCAAGATCACGGATATTCAGGCTCCCTTTGAAGCCAGTATGCCGCTGGGTGATAACCGTCTGGCTGTGCGCGTCACCCCTGTTACGCTGAATGCCGGCAGTGTTGACGAGGGTGCCCGCGATCGCTTTGGCGGTGGCCCGGTAGCAACGTTGGCCAATCCTGGCGTTGCTCCTGGTTCGCAGAAAGATTCTGGTGTTGGCCTGGCCGTGGCGTTCGAGAACCCGGGGGAGGGCTTCAAGGCTGACCTTGGCACCACGCCACAAGGCTTCCTCTACAGCACGGCAGTCGGTGGTGTGAGCCTGGAACGTAGTGTTGCCGGTAGCCCGAACCTGCATTGGAGCACCAAGCTGTCGCGCCGCGCCGTGACGGACAGTCTGTTGTCTTTTGCCGGTGCCGAAGATCAGCGTACCGGGCAACAGTGGGGTGGAGTAACCGCCAACGGTGGGCGCGCTCAGCTGAGCTTTGATGACCGTGAAGTTGGTGCCTATGCCTACGTCGGCATGCACCGCTTGATGGGTAACAATGTTGAGGACAATGACCGGTTTGAATTGGGCTCCGGTGTGTACTGGTACCTGCAGAATGACGAACAGAGTCAGTCGACCATTGGCCTCAACCTGTTGGGCATTGGCTACCAGGAGAACCAGGGGCACTTCACCTTCGGCCATGGTGGTTATTTCAGCCCGCAGACGTTCTTTGCCATCGGTGTGCCGGTTACCTGGGCACGGCGGTATGACCGCCTGACCTTCCAGTTGAAAGGTTCGGTCGGCGTACAAACCATCCAGCAGGATGATGCCGACTACCACCCTGGCGATGCCGCGCTGCAAGCTGCGGCCAGTCGTGCCCTGGGACGTGAAACGGTGTACGAGGGCTCAAGTGATAGCGGCATCGGCTACAACCTGAGCGGCGCTGCCGAATACCGTCTGGGCAGCAATTTCTTCGTCGGTGGTCAGGTGGGTGTCGACAATGCCCAGGACTATCGCCAATTGAATGGCGGTCTCTACCTGCGTTACATGTTTGAAGACATGACCGGGCCGATGGCGCTGCCGGTTTCTCCCTATCAATCCCCTTACGCTAATTAAAGGTTTTTCGATGGCATCTTCATTGCTCGCCGGCCTGTCCATTCTGATCATTGGCGACAGCCACATGGCGACCCCCAACTACCTGATCGGCGGCTTGCACGACGACCTCACCCGTAAGGGCGCCAATGTGCACTCCATTGGCATTTGCGGTGCCAATGCCGGTGACTGGCTTAAAGCCACCCCTGGTGGGGCATGTGGTGCGGCCGAGCGTCGTGGTAAAGAGCCAGCCGTGGTGCTACGTGGCAAGGCCACTACCACGCCGATCCAGCAATTGATCGCCAAGGACAAGCCTGACCTGGTGTTGATCGTGATCGGTGACACCATGGCCGGTTATGACAAGCCTTCGTTCCCCAAAGCCTGGATCTGGCAGCAGACCTCCGGTTTGACCAAGGCCATTGCCACGACCGGTACGCAGTGCGCCTGGATTGGGCCTAACTGGGGTACAGAGGGCGGCAAGTACGGCAAGACCTACGCCAAGGTCAAACAGATGTCGGCGTTTCTCTCTACCAACGTCGCGCCGTGCAGCTATGTCGACTCGCTGAAGTTCTCCAAGCCTGGGCAATGGGCCACCACGGATGGTCAGCATTTGAATGCCCAGGGCTACCAGAAATGGGGTACTGCCATCAGTGCCGCGCTGGAAGATGTGCGCAAGAACGCCGCCAAATAACTCACGCCTTAACCCTTTTGCCATGATCTGATCGAGGAACCCTTCGATGTCTTCTTCCGTACTTGCTGGCCTGACCCTTATGGTTCTGGGCGAGAGCCACATGAGCCTGCAGAATCACCTGACCGAGCCACTCAATGCGGCCTTGGTGGCAAAAGGTGCCAAGGTGCACTCCATCGGCGCCTGCGGTGCCAGTGCGGCGGATTGGCTGATCACCAAGAAGGTTGACTGCGGCGCCGTACAGGACAACACCGGCAAGCTGGTCCTCAAGGGCAGCGGTGCGACCACCACCCCAATCAAGCAGCTGATTGCGCAGAAAAAGCCGGATGTGGTGGTGCTGGTCATCGGTGACACCATGGCTTCTTATGACAAACCAGCGTTTCCCAAGGCCTGGGCCTGGCAGAGTGTGACCAACCTGACCAAGGCGATTGCTGAAACCGGCACCAAATGCGTGTGGGTAGGGCCGGCCTGGGGCAAAGTGGGCGGCATGTACAAGAAAAACGATCAGCGTACCCAGCTGATGTCGAAGTTCCTCGCCGCCAACGTGGCGCCGTGCACCTACGTCGATTCGCTGGCGATGTCCAAACCAGGGCAGTGGATCACTACGGATGGCCAGCATTTCACCGTGGCCGGTTACAAGGCCTGGGGCAATGCGATTGCCGACGCGATGGCCAAGCTGCCAGCCGCCAGCCTTAAGGGAGGCAAGTGATGCGCGCTCTGCTTAGCCTGTTCGCCCTGCTGCCGGTAAGCCTGTTGCAGGCCGCCGAAATTCCCCTGTACCCCACTGGCCCCAGTGAGGACTCCGCATTCCTGCGCTTCTTCAATGCCGGTGACACCGCGCTGGAGCTGAGTGCGGAAAATGGTGCCAGCCTGCGCCTTGAAGGCGATGTGCGCGCCTCCGACTTCCTCACCGTGCCGGCTGGCAAGCCGATCAAGGGCAACCTCAAGCAGGGCGAGGCGCAGCAAACGCTGGACATCAGCGTGGCGCCGGGTGAGTTCGCCAGCGTGGTCGGCATTGCCACGGAGCAGGGCCTGAACCTGGTCACCGTGCGCGAAGTGCCGGACGATTTCAACGCACTCAAGGCCTCGCTGGCCTTCTACAGCCTCGATGCTTCCTGTGCCAACGCCGGCCTGCAAGCGGCCGGGCGCAATGTCGATATCTTCAAGGATGTCGCCAGTGGTGCCCTGCAGCGTCGTTCGATCAACCCGTTGAATCTCTCGGTGCAACTGCGCTGCGGCGGTGCTTCGGTGGGCGAGCCGCTGGCGCTCGGTGAGCTGGCTGCCGGTCAGCGCTACACCCTGTTCCTGGTGCCGTCGGCTGATGGTCCGCGCCTGTTCCAGGTCCTCGATAACCTGGCGAACTGACGTATAAAACATGGTCTTCACCTCGCTCGAGTTCCTGACTCTTTTTCTGCCACTCGTTTTGCTGATTTATGTGCTCGCGCGCCCGCAGTGGCGCAACGGCGTGTTGCTGGTCGGTAGTTGGGTGTTCTTCGGCTGGCTCAGCCCGATGTTCATGCTGCTACACACGGTGCTGACCGTGATTACCTGGATTGGTGGGCTGCTGATCGATCGAGCGCCGTTCGGTTCGAAGAGCCGGGTGCGCTGGTTGGCAGGGATGATCGTGCTCAATGTCCTGGTGCTGTGCTGGTACAAGTACGCCAACATCCTGGCAGCGACCCTCAATGAGGTGTTGATGGCCCAGGGGGCAATGCCTCTTGAGTGGCAGAAGGTGGCGTTGCCGGCAGGCTTGTCATTTATCGTGCTGCAGGCCATTTCGTATCTGGTCGATGTACACCGGCGCACCGTGAAGGTCGAGCGCAGCTTTATTGACTATGCCACCTACCTGCTGATGTTTGGCCAGTCCATCGCTGGACCGATCATTCGTTACAGCTGGGTCAGTGAAGAGCTGTCCAATCGCGGACTCAGCTGGCGCAACTTCAGCCTGGGTGCTCGGCGTTTCATGATCGGCATGAGCATGAAAGTGTTGGTGGCCGATAGCCTGGCGCCGGTGGTCGATGTGGCGTTTGCGTTGCCGGAACCGAGCTTTGTCGATGCCTGGATGGGGTGCTTGGCGTATTCGCTGCAGTTGTTCTTTGACTTCGCGGGTTACAGCGCAATGGCCATTGGTATCGGCTTGATGCTGGGGTTCCATTTCCCGGAGAACTTCAATCGCCCTTATCTTGCCCGCAGTATTCAAGATTTCTGGCGGCGTTGGCATTTGTCGTTGTCCAGCTGGATACGTGATTACCTATACATCCCCTTTGGTGGTAACCGTGGCAGTCAGTGGCTGATCTACCGGAACCTGTTTCTGACCATGGCCATTGCCGGCTTGTGGCATGGCGGCGATAGCTGGAATTTCCTGCTGTGGGGCGCCGCCCACGGCGTGGCCCTGTGCGTGGCGCGCATCTGGAGTGGCGCTGGTTGGTTCAGTATGCCCAGAGCGCTTTCACATGTGCTGACACTGTTGTTTGTCGCCCTAGCCTGGACGTTGTTCCGCGCCCCTGATTTCGCCACGGCATTGACTATGTATGCGGGCCAGTTTGGGCTGCATGCATTTGCCATGGGCGATGCCTTGGCAGCCACTGTGCGCTCGACTCATGCTATTGCGGCGGCGCTGGGTGTGCTCTGCGTGATTGCGCCGGTTTATCAGCAACGCTTCGAAGCGCGTTTCAGCCAGAACACCCTGTTCTGTCTGTTGGGTTCTCTCTGGCCGGTATTGGGCTTTTTGTTGTCGTTTGCCTTGATTGCCAGCCGTGAAACGGTGCCCTTCCTGTACTTCCAGTTTTAAGGCCTGATGTCATGACGGATAACCAATATGCAGCGGCCGAAGGTTTAACCGCGAGGCTCAGTCCCCTGGCGGGCATGGTGATGTTTGCGTTCCTGGTTGCCGGCTTGGTTTTTGTGCTGTGGGCCATGTTTATCAGTGACAAAGTGGCGTTGCAGCCCACGCAGCCACTCAGTTGGGAACAGATTTTCGATGGCGCGGTGACCCACCGCATTGCCGAAGAGCTGGCGAATGTGCCGTTTGCCAAACGGGCAGCGGACCTTGAGCGTGCCGCCAGTTGGTTGGCGATTGGTGACACCGGTACCCGTGTGCGTCAAGGCTGTGCGAACTGGCTGTTTTTGACCGATGAGCTGAAAATTCATCCACATGCTGCAGCAGATGCTGATGCGCGTGCGCAGAAAGTCGCAGCGTTGCAAGAGCAGCTCAGCAAGCGTGGCATTCGTTTGCTGGTAGTGCTGGTGCCGGACAAGAGCCGCATTGCCGCGCAGCAGTTGTGTGCCGTTGAGCGCTCACCACTGTTGGCCAGTCGTGCGCAGGATTGGCAGCGGGTGCTGCAGGCCAAGGGCGTCGAGGTGTTGGATCTGGCTCCGACGCTGCAACCACTCGGCAGCGATGCCTTCCTGCGTACCGACACGCACTGGAGCGAAGCCGGCGCCGAGCGATCGGCTGCAGCGGTGGCCGAGCGGATAGCCGCACTGGGCGTTAGCCCAACCCCGGCCAAACAGTTTGTGGCCAGTGTTACGGCGCCGCAGCCGCGTCCCGGCGATCTGGTACGTTTGGCTGGGCTCGATTGGTTGCCTGAGAGCCTGCAGCCAGCCATGGAGCAGGTGGCAGTCACCCAGATCAAGGAAGTGCAGGGCGCCGTCGATGAAGCCGCATTGGGCGAGGATGATCTGTTCGGCGACAGCCAACTGCCGAACCTTGCCGTGATTGGCACCTCGTTCTCGCGTAACTCCAACTTCATCCCTTTCCTTGAACGCGCGGTGGGTGCGCGAGTGGGCAATTTTGCCAAGGATGGCGGTGAGTTCTCAGGGGCGGCTAAGGATTACTTCACCAGCCCGGCGTTCAAGCAGACGCCGCCTGAGGTGTTGATCTGGGAAATACCCGAGCGTGATTTGCAGTCACCTTACCGCGACGACATCGTGCTTAGCGGTCAATCCGGTTGAAGAGCTGAGTACTCAAAAAGGGCCATGCTGCACCGCATGGCCTTTTGCTTTGCGGGCGTACTGATGCGTTTCTAGATGATGCCGCGTTCATCAGCATTGATCAGGTGGTGTAAGCCTCCGAGTGATTCCCTGGCTTGAGAGCGGGTCAGAAGCTTGGTTTGAACCACTGCCGGAAGATCCGTGATGCGGATGACGCCTTTACTGATCAGCAAATGCACCAAATCGTCCACAACGCGGATCATGTCCAGGTCGCTTTGCTTCAGTTGCATAAGGTTCGATTCAAGGTTCTGGCTGGCAAACCATGCTTGAATCTCGTCTGAGTCGGCCGTCAGGGTGTTGGTCATGCTCTCGAACGGCATCACCTCCACTCGTCGCAGATGGCCGCTGGCATCCCGCTGGACATAGAACATCGGCATTATCCTTCCCTATGACCCGCCCTCGGCAAGTCCCGCTATTGAGCTTAGCTGGAACGTCGGCCCCGACCAGTTACAAAGCCCTGCTTCCTGTTGTATGCGGTTAATGCCGATTTAGTCGATGAACAACTGCTGCACCACCGAGAAGTCCTGCTTGCCTTTACCTTGCTTGAGCAGCAGGCGATACAGCTGCAACGCCAGTGCGCCCATGGGCGTGCTGCTGCCGCTGGCTTGTGCCGCTTCCTGGGCGAGACCCAGGTCTTTGGCCATCAGTTCGGCCATAAAGCCGCCGCTGTAGCCTTTGGACGCCGGGGCGTTTTCCATCACGCCGGGCCAGGGGTTGTACTTCTCCAGCGTCCAGTTGCCGCCTGAGCTCTGGCGCATGATCTCGGCCAGTACGGCGGGCTCCAGGCCGTTGGCCACGCCCATGGCCATGGCTTCGGCGGTGGCGATCATCTGCACCGCCAGCACCTGGTTGTTGCACACCTTGGCGACTTGCCCGGCGCCATCGGGGCCGGCGTGGAAAATGTTCTTGCCCATGGCCTCGAAGATCGCCCGGGCTTTTTCCAGAGTGGTTGCCGCGCCGCCGATCATAAAGGTCAGGGTGCCGGCTGCTGCTCCGGCAGTGCCGCCGGACACGGGGGCATCGAGCAGTTCGATACCGCGCGCGGCCGCCGCTTGATGCACCTTGCGCGCGGCTTCCGGGGCGATGGTCGAGCATTCCAGCACCAGGCTACCGGGCTTGAGTGCGGCCAGCAGGCCGTTATCACCCAGGTACAGGCCTTCAACATGGCGGCTGGCCGGCAGCATGCTGACCACCACATCGGCACCTTGTACCGCATCTAGCGCGCTGCTGGCCGCTTGTGCACCGTCCTTGGCGAGGTCTTCGACGGCTGCTTGCAGCAGGTCGAATGCTCTCAGGTTGAAGCCGGCCTTGAGCAGGTTGCGCGCCATGGGCAGGCCCATGTGGCCGAGGCCGATAAAAGCGATTGTTATCATTGTTATGCTCCTGTCGCGCTGAATAGGTGGCCGTTGCCGGGTCAGAGGTCTGCCAGTGGGTGGACGCCTTCCCAGGCTGGGGCGAAGTGCGCGTCGATTACCTGCTGCGGAATATTCGCCACATCCGGCCAGTGCCAGCGCGGCGCGTGGTCCTTGTCGATAAGCCGCGAGCGCACGCCTTCAGGGAATTCTGGGTGGCGGCAGCAGTTCAGGCTCATGGCGTATTCCATGCGGAAGACATCGGCTAGGGAAAGCTTCTGGGCGTGCTTGATCTGTTCCCACACCAGATGCCCGGTCAGCGGGCAGCCGCCGGACAGGGTCTTGGCTGCGCGTGCCAGCAGCAGGTCGCTGTCGTTGTGCAAGGCGCTGATGGCATTCCAGGCGTGGGGCAGGTCGGCGGTATCGAGCAGCTCATCGATGCGCGCGCGACGCGGCAACCATTGGGCTTCCGGCAGCTCACCTAGGGCCTGGTTTTCCAGGGCCTTGAGCAGGCTGTGCAGTTGTTGTGTGCTCTGTTCCTGCCAGTTGAGCTGAGCCAGGCCGTTAAGTAGATCGTCCTGCTGGCTGTCGAGCAGCACGCGGTCGGCCAGGTCCAGATCCAGCGCATCTTTAGCGTTGATACTGCTGGCGGTCAGGCCGAGAAACAGGCCGAGCTTGCCCGGCAGGCGCGCGAGGAACCAGCTGCCGCCGACATCCGGGTACAGGCCGATATTCACTTCCGGCATGCCCAGGCGGCTGCCTGGGGTGACGATGCGGATGCCAGCGCCCTGCATCAGGCCCATACCGCCGCCCAGCACATGGCCGTGGGCCCAGCAGATAAAGGGTTTCGGGTAGGTATGGATGCGGTGGTCGAGGCGGTATTCGTCAGCAAAGAAGCGTCGCGCCAAGGGTGGGATTTCGCCCGGGTGCTCGCGGCACTGATGCACCAGTTGCACCACGTCGCCGCCGGCGCAGAACGCCTTGGGGCCATTACCGCGCAGCATCACGCAGGCGATGCTCGGGTCGTCTGCCCAGGCTTTAAGCTTTGCATCCAGCGCTTCGATCATCGGCAGCGACAGGGCGTTGAGGCTCTTCTCGGCATCCAGGCTGGCGATGCCGATGCGGTAACCGTGTTGGGCGGGGCGTTCTTCGAATTGCACATTCATTGTGGTTGTCACCCTGCGGATTATTTATTGCGCCACTGCGGGTCGCGTTTTTCCAGGAAGGCGTTGACCCCTTCGCGGGTGTCGTCGGCGTCGAACAGGTCGACAAAACGCTCGCGCTCTTCACTCAGCCAGGTGTTCGGGCTGCGCTCGCGGGCGCCCTGGATCAGCGGTTTGATGGTGCGCACCGCCACCGGGCTTTGCCGCGCGACCTTGGCCGCCAGCAGCAGGGCATGACCACGGGCTTCGCCGCTGTCGACTACTTGTTCGACCAGGCCGATACGCAGCGCGGTTTCCGCATCGATGCGTTCGCCGCAGAGAATCATGCGTTTGGCCCAGCCTTCGCCGATCAACCAGCTCAGGTGCTGGGTGCCGCCGGCGCAGGGCAGCAGACCGACCGTGGCTTCCGGCAGGGCCATTTGCGCCTGGCGCTCGGCGATGCGGATATCGCAGGCCAGCGCGCATTCCAGGCCGCCGCCCATGGCGTAGCCGTTGATCGCGGCAATTGATACGCCACGGAAATCGCGCAGCGCTTCGAAGGCTTCGCCGAAGCGCCGGGCCATCTCGCGGGCACGGGCCTTGTCGCCATCGGCAAACAGCTTGAGGTCGGCGCCGGCGCTGAAGAACTTGCCACCCTGGCCGGTAATCACCAGGGCGTAGATGTCATCGTCGCGGTTGAGGTGTTCAACCAGCAGCTTGAGGCCGATCAGCGAGTCGCGGTCCCAGGTATTGGCCGGCGGCTGGTTGATGGTGATCAGCGCGGTATGGCCGTGCTTTTCCACGGTGAGCTTGTGGGTCAGGTCAAACACGCCGGGGTTGTAGGCTTCGATGGCGTTGCTCATAACGGTCCTCGTCAGGTTGCTCCCCTCGCCCTTTGGGAGAGGGGCTGGGGGATAGGGCTGCGGGCGACGCCGACCCTCTCCCTAACCCTCTCCCCCGAGGGGAGAGGGAATTAAAAGCTACAGCAAACGATCCAGCATGCCGCCTTGATCCAGCAGGCGGCGGGCGATGATCACCCGCATGATCTCATTGGTGCCTTCGAGTATCTGGTGCACGCGGCTGTCGCGTACCCAGCGCTCCAGCGGGTAGTCGTTCAGATAGCCGTAACCGCCATGCAGCTGCAGCGCTTCGTTGCACAGGGTGAAGCAGTGATCGGTGGCAAAGCGCTTGGCCATGGCGCAATACAGGCTGGCTTCGCTGTGGCCGTGGTCCAGCTTGTGTGCAGCCAGACGCACCATTTGCCGGCTGGCGGTCAGGTCCGTGAGCATGTCAGCCAGCTTGAATTGCAGGGACTGGAAGTCGCTCAGCGGCTTGCCGAACTGCTTGCGTTCCTCGACATAGCGCAGCGATTGCTCCAGCGCCGCCTGTGCCGCGCCCAGCGAGCAGCTGGCGATATTGATGCGCCCGCCATCCAGACCCTTCATCGCGTAGACGAAGCCCTGGCCTTCTGGGCCGATGCTATTACCGGCGGGGATACGCACGCCTTCGAAGGTAATCGTGCGAGTAGGCTGGGCGCGCCAGCCCATCTTCAATTCATTGCGACCGTACTTCACGCCCTCGGCATCGGCCGGTACCAGGAAGCAGGAAATGCCCTTGGCACCGCTGTCTTCACCGGTGCGCGCCATCACGATCAGCACATCGGTGGAGCCGGCGCCGGAGATAAAGCACTTGCTGCCATCCAGTACGTAGTCATCGCCATCACGCTTGGCGCGGGTGCGCAGGTGGGCGGCGTCGGAGCCTGCGTCCGGTTCGGTCAGGCAGTAGGAAGCGAGCAGTTCGCCGCTGACCAGGCGCGGCAGCCAGGCATCCTTCAGCGCCTGATCGGCGAAGGAGGCGAGCATCCACGAGGCCATGTTGTGAATGGTCAGAAACGCCGTGGTGGCGATGCAGCCAGCCGACAGCTGCTCGAAGATCAGTGAGCTGGTCAGGCGCGACAGGCCTAGGCCGCCATCATCTTCCTTGATATACAAAGCCAGATAGCCCTGCTCAGCGGCGTGCTTAATCACATCCACCGGGAAGTGGTGGTCGCGGTCCCAGTCGGCTGCATGCGGGGCCAGCTCTTTGGCGGCAAAGGCGCGGGCGCTGTCGACCAGCAGGCGTTGTTCTTCAGTCAGTTCGAAATCCATCAGTGATCCTTAGCGGGGCAGGTAAACCCCGGTAGTTAAGGCCGGGCCAACTCGTGATCAGCCTGGCAGGCCATTATTTAAGCTGAATGGTCATATTGGCGGATGCGCTGACGGCATCCTCATCAAACCAGCGGCTGGTGACCGTCTTGGTTTCGGTGAAGAACCGCACGCCCTGTTTGCCGTAGGCGTGCAGGTCACCGTAGAACGAACCCTTCCAACCGGTAAAGGAGAAGAACGGCAGCGGCACCGGCACCGGTACGTTGATGCCGACCTGGCCGACTTCCACCGCGTGCTGATAATGCCGCGCTGCGCCGCCGGAGCGGGTGAAGATCGAGGTGCCGTTGCCGTAGGGGCTGGCGTTGACCAGTTCGATGGCCTCCTCAAGCGTATCGACTTCCATGCACACCAGCACCGGGCCGAAGATTTCCTCGCGGTACAGGCTCATCTTGGATGTAACGCCGCGGAACAGGGTAGGGCCGACCCAGTTGCCGTTGGGGTAGCCCTGGACTGCGCAGTGCGAGCCGTCCAGCAGGCATTCGGCCCCTTCAGCCTTACCCTCTGCAATCAGACGCAGCACGCGCTGTTTTGCCTGCTGGCTGATCAACGGGCCGAAGGCGGCGTGACCATCGGTCCAGTAACCGGGTTGCAGATCGGCCATCTGCGCCTGCAACTCGTCGATCCACTGCTTCGATTCGCCGACAAACACCGCCACGCTGATCGCCATGCAGCGCTGTCCGGCCGCGCCGCAACTGGCACCAACCAGGTTGCTCAGCACCTGCTGCTTGTTGGCGTCGGGCATGATCACCATATGGTTCTTCGCCCCGGCAAAGGCTTGCACACGCTTCAGGTGAGCGGTGCCGGTGCGGTAGATATGCTGGCCGACTGGCACCGAGCCGACGAAGGAAATCGCGCGGATATCCGGGTGGGTGAGCAGGCTGTCGACCACTTCGCGGGCGCCGTGCAGCACCTGCAATACGCCCTTGGGCGCGCCGGCTTCGATAAACAGCTCGGCCAGGCGATTGGGGGTCAGCGGGTCCTGCTCCGAGGGCTTGAGAATAAAGGTGTTGCCGGCGGCGATGGCCAGGGGAAACATCCACAGCGGAATCATCGCCGGGAAGTTGAACGGGGTGACGCCGACGCATACGCCCAGCGGCTGAATCCAGCTGGCGGTGTCGATGTCGCGGGCCACATTCTCCATGGTCTCGCCCATCATCAGGCTGGCGATATTGCAGGCCTGCTCGACCACCTCGATACCGCGCCAGACATCGCCCTTGGCATCGGCCAGGGTCTTGCCGGTTTCGCCAGCGAGAATTTCCGCCAGCTCGTCGTGGTGTTCCTTGAGCAGGTGCTGGTAACGCAGCATCACCCGTGCGCGGTCGGAGACGGGCACTTCGCGCCAGGTGAGGAAGGCTGCTTTGGCACTGGCAATCGCCGCTTCGATTTCCTCGGCGGTGGCTTTGGGTGCCAACGCCAGAACTTCCTGGGTCGCCGGGTCGGTGACTTCGATAAATTCACGGGCGCGACTTTCGCGCCATTCACCGTCGATCAACTGTGGGATTGCCTTGGCCATGCGTTCCTCCGGCGAGCCTCTGCACATGGGCTCGGTTGTTGTTTTGTCCGTGTTATAGCCGCCTTGTGCGGCTTTGTGGATTGACGATCTTGGCTTGCGGATGGACTATCTTGGGATTGAATCAATAGCCAGGATGCCCATGAGCGCGCAGGTTGATACGTCCAACTGGCCACTGCCCGCCAATGGCGTGCGCTTTATTACGCCGCCTAGGCTGCGCCGTCTGCTCGCTCGCAGTCCATTGGCGCAGGGCTGTTATCCGCTGGCTCTCGGCTTTTACCCGCAGGCGCAGGGGCACCGCATGCATCGCCCGCAGCCGGAGGACCATTTGCTGATCTACTGCCGTGCCGGGCAGGGCTGGCTGGAAACGGCGGATGGACGATTAGCTGTCAGTGGTGGCGATCTGCTGCTGTTGCCAAAAGGTGTGACGCATGCCTATGGCGCGGACGTGGATAAGCCCTGGACGCTGTACTGGGTACATTTCGATGGCGAGCTGGTCGCGGACTTTCTCAAACCCCTGGGTAAAGGCCCGCTGTGGCGCATCGGTGTGCAGCCGCGCCTGCTGGCCGAGTTCGATGCCTTGCTCAACCTGCGCAAGCAGGGCTTGAATCTGGCGCATTTCGTTCATGCCGCGCACCAGTTGCAGGTGCTGCTGACTTCTCTGGCGGTGTTGCCGGCGCGCGCCACGCTGAAATCCGGGCGGGTGCTCGATGTGGATGCGGTGCAGGCGGTGATGCGCGCCCATCTGCATGACGCGCTTAATCTCGACGAGTTGGCCGCGCAGTTCAAACTGTCGCGCTTTCACTTCGCCAAAACCTACCGCGCCCTCACCGGGCATGCGCCGATTCAGGACTTTATCCAACTGAAAATGGCCCACGCCTGCCGCCTGCTCGATGAAGGCGAGCAGGGCATCCGCCAGGTGGCCGAGCAGCTGGGCTATGACGATGTGTATTACTTCTCGCGGCTGTTTCGCAAAGTGGTGGGCATGGCGCCCAGTCATTACCGGGCGCTGCATCAGGGGTGACTCAGCAGTTCTCAGGGCGCATGCGTAACAATCGGTCAAAAGCAATTGTTCAGTCATGGTGACTGTCAGCCCATGGTTGTCGATTGGCGATGCGCGGCAACCGGCCGGAAGCAGGCGTACTGAGCTCCGAGGCTGGGCAAGTCGAGAGTAGAGCGTTCAACACGTTGTGAACCGAGCCGGCACGTGGGGGCGGGCCATGCATCGGTGAACGGACCGATTCTAGTCGTTGACGCTTGCGTTCTCTTTGTGCGGGACTTGGTCCGCTGTTGTACGTCTAGTCGCGCCGGGCGGTGCGAACAATGCCCGCCAGATATCCCCAAGGCTGCGTGCGTTAGCCACATCACGCACCAGATTAATCCACTCATGGAAGGCGATGCGCAACGGGTTGTATGTCAGCAGCGGAGTGGTCAGGCCATAGCGCGGTGGCATATCGGCGCGTTCCTCCACATAGGTGCCAAACAGGTGGTCGAAGAGCATCAGCACGCCGCCATAGTTACAGTCCAGGTATTCCGGGTTGCTGCCGTGATGCACGCGGTGGTTGGAGGGGGAATTGAACCAGCGCTCAAACACGCTTCCCAGCTTCGGTATCCAGGTGGTGTGCAGCCAAAACTGATAGAGCAGATTGGCCGACATCGCGAGCATCACCGCCAACGGTGAAAAACCGAGCCACACCAAGGGCGCGAAAAACACTGCCGTACCGGTGAGCTTGCCTGTCCAGCCCAGCCGCAGGGCGGTGGCCAGCGTCAGCTGATTGGGTGAATGATGCACAGCATGCGTCGCCCAGAACCAGCGCACGCGATGGGCACTTCGGTGGTACCAGTAGTAGCAAAGCTCCTCGCCTACGAACAACAGTGCGAAGGCCCACCAGGTGTCCATCGTGATGGTGAACAGGCGATGCTCGTAGATCCAGCCAAGCAGCAGAATCGCAAGCACCAGGCCGAGCCCGGTGGACACTGCGTCGGTGATGCCGCGCCCGATTGCATCAGCGATTGACGCGGCAAAGGCTCGCCAATCATAACCACCCGGGGTACGACGCGAGAGGACGATGCCTTCAATGGCGGCAATACC
>Ga0247831_1002015_pt1 | contig 35017 bp, 32 predicted proteins | sample LaCruzMarch2015__9_FD_192406 | JGI IMG/M metagenome (GOLD analysis project Ga0247831, IMG submission 192406) | Freshwater microbial communities from meromictic Lake La Cruz, Castile-La Mancha, Spain - LaCruzMarch2015_1m | ecosystem: Environmental > Aquatic > Freshwater > Lake | place: Spain...
CCGCAGGGCGCCAACGGTTTAGCGTGCGAGAATCATTGGACATGTCTGTTCACTCGTCCGGGGATATCCAGCCGGCAGCCACTCCACCGTGGCGCCTGCGTAATTTTTCGATTATTGCCCACATCGACCACGGCAAATCAACCCTCGCTGACCGCATGCTTCAGATCACCGGGGTGGTCGATGAGCGCCTCATGCGTGAGCAGTATTTGGATCGTATGGACATTGAGCGTGAGCGCGGAATCACCATCAAGAGCCAGGCGGTTCGGATGCCCTGGACGAAAGATGGCGAGACCTACGCCCTCAACATGATTGATACCCCCGGTCACGTGGACTTCACCTATGAGGTCTCGCGCTCATTGGCGGCGTGCGAAGGGGCAATTCTCCTCGTCGACGCAGCGCAGGGCATTGAAGCCCAGACGCTTGCGAACCTTTACTTGGCCTTAGAGAACGACCTGGTGGTCATTCCCGTGCTCAACAAGATTGACCTTCCGGCAGCTGACCCCGAGCGCTATGCCGAAGAACTCGCAAGCCTCATCGGGGGCAGCCCTGATGATGTTCTCCGTGTGAGCGGCAAGACCGGCATGGGTGTTGGTCCGCTACTTGATCGAGTAGTCGACATGGTTCCCCATCCCACGGGCGATGCCGATGCTCCCGCCCGGGCACTGATCTTTGACTCCGTCTATGACGCCTATCGCGGGGTTGTGACGTATGTGCGGATGGTCGACGGTTCGCTCTCCCCCCGAGAGCGCATCGAAATGATGTCGACCAGGGCGCACCACGAGTTGCTGGAGATTGGTGTGAGCTCACCCGAGCCGACTCCGAGCGCGGGGTTGGGTGTTGGCGAAGTGGGGTATCTGATCACCGGCGTGAAAGACGTCCGCCAATCCAAGGTCGGCGACACCGTGACCGGCATCAAGAACCGGGCAACGCAAGCGCTGCCCGGTTATACCGAACCAAAGCCGATGGTGTTCTCTGGCCTCTATCCGATTGACGGAAGCGATTACCCCGATCTCCGTGAGGCACTCGACAAGCTCAAGCTCTCTGATGCCGCACTTGTCTATGAACCTGAAACCTCTGTGGCTTTGGGCTTTGGCTTCCGCTGTGGGTTCTTGGGGCTTTTGCACCTCGAGATCGTCACTGAGCGCCTGGAGCGTGAATTTGGCCTTGACCTGATCACCACCGCCCCCAGCGTTATTTACCGGGTGGAGCTTGACGATGGTGGCTCGAGCGAAGTCACCAACCCGAGCGAGTTCCCCACCGGCAAGATTTCTAAGGTGATGGAGCCGGTGGTGAACGCGGCGGTATTGGCCCCGAAAGATTACGTCGGCGTCATCATGGAGCTCTGCCAGTCCAAGCGCGGCATCCTTCAGGGAATGGAATACCTGGGTGAAAACCGCGTCGAAATCCGCTACACAATGCCACTTGGTGAAATCGTGTTCGATTTCTTTGATCAGCTCAAATCAAAGACCGCTGGCTATGCGTCCTTTGATTACGAGCCAGCGGGTGAACTCGAGGGCGACCTGGTCAAGGTGGACATTTTGTTGCAGGGAGACCGGGTCGACGCCTTTAGCGCCATAGTTCACAAAGACAAGGCCTACGCCTATGGCGTTCTGATGACCAAGCGCTTGCGCGAGCTGATTCCTCGTCAACAGTTTGAGGTGCCAATCCAGGCAGCGATTGGCGCCAGGGTCATCGCTCGCGAAAACATCCGTGCGATGCGCAAAGACGTGTTGGCCAAGTGTTACGGCGGTGACATTACCCGTAAACGGAAGCTTCTGGAGAAGCAAAAAGAGGGCAAGAAACGCATGAAGATGGTGGGCCGCGTGGAGGTCCCTCAAGAAGCCTTCATTGCAGCGCTCTCCGGTGACGTGGAGAAGAAAAAGGACTGATGCGGTGGAAGCCGACTACGCTAAAAACGTGGCGAGCCAGGGAATGAACCGACCGGGAGTTCACCGCACCGTTGTTGCCCTGTATGGCGTGTTAAGTCTTGCGGCACTGGGGAGATCGAGCTATCAAATTCTGACCAAGCTGGATGAGGCACCACTGGCATACACCCTCTCCGGTGTGGCTGCTGCTGTCTATGTCCTGGCCACTGTGACCGTGGCGTTGAGTGCCAGGCCACGCTCGAGAGCCATTGCGCTTGGTGCCATCAGCTTCGAGTTGATTGGTGTTCTAGGAATTGGCGCGCTGAGCCTCATTCGCCCCGAGCTGTTCCCGGATTCCACAGTCTGGTCGCAATTTGGTGCCGGTTACGTGTTCATTCCTTTGCTCTTACCCATCGTGGGTCTCTGGTGGTTGCTGCGCGGGAGCCGCTCATGAGCGGCGCCGAGCTGAACTACGGGCTCGATGCCCTGCCCCATGATGGGGCTCCCCGCGCTGTCACGATTGGCAAGTTTGATGGGGTGCACCGTGGCCACCGCCAGGTAATCAAGCAACTCTGTTCCTACGAGGGCTCCCTGGAGCCCACAGTGATCACCTTTGACCGCCATCCCCACACAATCGTTCGCCCGGATGATGTTCCTAGGCCTTTGGTGAGCGAATTCCAAAAAGTCGACCTGCTCGGCGATGCTGGTGCCCGCAGGGTTGTCGTGTTGCCCTTTGACCACCGACTTTCGTCGCTCACCCACGAAGCCTTTAGCGCCGCGGTGCTCGGCGCTGGCCTGTCAGCTGCCGTGGTGTTGGTAGGGCGCGACTTCCGCTACGGCAACGGGGGCGAGGGCGATGTCCAGACGCTGCGCAGCGAAGGCGAGGCGCACGGCTTCAGGGTCGAGGTCGTTGCTGATTACTGCGAGTCCGGAGGAGCCAGAGTTTCCTCGACCATGATTCGAGAAGCTCTGGTGGGCGGTGACGTCACTGCAGCCGCCGAGCTGTTGGGCAGACACCACCGGGTTCGCGGTGTCGTGGGTACTGGCTTCCAACGTGGCCGGGTCCTCGGCTACCCCACGGCGAACCTGTCTGGTGACCTAGAGGGTTTCATGCCAGCCGATGGCGTCTATGCGAGCTTTGTCTCGCACGGTGGGACGCGCTACCCGGCTGCAACGTCGATTGGGGTGAACCCAACCTTTGGCGATATGGCTGAGCGAACCATCGAATCCCACCTTCTTGACACGACCATCGATCTCTATGGGGAAGTCATCACGGTGGAGTTTGTGAAGTTCATCAGGGGTATGCAGAAATTCCCCGACGCGGATGCTTTGGCACACCAGATGGGTCTGGACGAACAGGTCATTCGCACCATCCTGGAGGCTTCTGCTTCGGCATAGGATGAACTAGTGCCCCTAACACCACGCTCCGTCGTAGTGTTCGCCCTTACCGGCATCATTCTCACCGCGCTTGGCATCAGAACCGGGGTGGCTGCTCTGTCGCCACTGGCGACAACGATTGAGCTTGATGTTCCGTTGGTGGGGTTGCCCCTTGGTGCGCTGGGAATGATCCCACCACTGGCTTTTTCCCTTGCCGCAACGTTCTCTCCGTGGCTTGCTCGGAGAGTCACCATTGAGGGCGCAGCGGTGGTGGTGGGAGGTCTTGCCATCATCGCTCACCTGTGGCGAGGTTTTTCGCCGAACTATGCCTCGCTGTTTGTCGCGACCATCGTGCTGATGCTCTCGGCAGGTATTGGAAACGTGATTCTCCCGGCACTGGTGAAGCTCTATGCGCCACGCGCAGTTGGCGCCATGACCGCGGCGTATGCCACGGCAATGGCCATTAGCGCCACGGCACCCACTGTTGCCGGGGTGTGGATGGCAGACGCGTTTGGCTGGCGTCTGTCTCTTGCGACGTGGGCGCTGGTGAGTTTTGTGGGCGCTATTCCCTGGCTTATTGTCATACCCTTCGCCAAGCGGCGGGGAATCGCCGAGGCCGAGCTCAACGCCACCCTTCCGATTCCCCTCGCTGCAGTGTCGCTCGCGCGCTCACCCACTGCGCTGTCCATTATGGTGATCTTCGCTGTCGCGGGGGCAACTGCCTACACAGCGTTCTCGCTGCTGCCCCTGATGCTGAGCGACATAGCCGGGGTGGGACGGACCGAAGCCGCCCTGGCACTTGGCTTGTTTTCCATCGTGGGGTTGCCGTTGTCCCTGCTGATTCCGCCACTCGCGGTCAGGCGGGGGAGCGCCGGGATACTTGTGGGCGTCGCCACCCTCACCGGGGTGCTGGGGTGGTTAGGCCTGCTGCTCTTCCCTGGCGCGTGGTTATACGTGTGGGTGACGTTGTTGGCCATCTCGCCTCTGTCGTTCCACTTGTCCCTCACCCTCATTGGGAAGCGCACGAAGAATCACTTCTCGGCCTTGCAGCTCAGTGGTTACGTGAACCGTGCGGGCTATTTCTTTGCTGCTATTGGGCCACTACTCGTTGGCCTTGGTTACCAGCTCACCGGCGGTTGGGAAATCAGCATTATTGCCTTGGTGGTGTTAAGTGTGTTGCAGATTCCGGCTGTGTGGGTGTTGCGCCGCGAGCGACTTGTTGATGACGAGTTGCTGGACGCTCGATCATAATGCTCATATGAGCAGAATTGACAACATTTGTTGACTAGGCCGTAGGCTTTCTCTATGGTCGGCCACATTAACGAGCTCGATAATGAGCTGCTCGCCGTGCGCGCCGCAGAGCTGTACTACGAAGAGAACAAAACCCAAGACGAGATTGGCGCCATCCTGCGTATCACTCGTTGGAAAGTCGGCAGGTTACTGCACGCTGCGAGAGCTGAGGGAATTGTGCGCATCGAGATTGCTCATCCCAAGGCCAGACGCTTGGGCATGGAACATGCCCTTGTCGAAAGCTATGGGCTCACATCGGCTGTTGTCGTTCCACGGGAATCCGATTCCACCATTACTGCCCGAGTGGCGGGAGCGGCCGCTGACTATCTGGTGAGCATGCGACCCCGAACTCACACGCTTGGGGTCAGTTGGGGCAACACCCTCCACCACCTCGCGGCTGCACTGCCCCCAGAGTGGTCCACCCCGGTCCGCGTGGTTCAAGTCAACGGTGGCGTCACCAAGAGTGCATCACCCGGACTAGCGGCCGCGACCGCGACCATGATCGCCGATAAGTCCGGCGGAGAGGTCACCTTGATGCCCACACCGGCAATCCTCGAGCGGGTGGAAACCAAGAACGCTATCGAGGCTGACCGCTCAGTCAGCTCTGTCCTCGATGAGGCCAACACCGCAGACACCTACCTGTTTAGTGCTGGACCCGCCAGCGAGGTCAGTATCCACGTCCATTCCGGTTATGTGGATCCCGCTCAAATTAGAAAGCTCCAAAGCCTCGGCGCGGTTGGCGATGTGCTCGGCCGCTACATCACCTCCGATGGCGATATCGCCGACCCCGAGCTTGATCAGCGAACACTGGGGCTGTCCATGGCGCGACTGAGGCAAGCTGAGCGCAGCATCGCGGTGGTTGCTGGAAAAGACAAACACCCGGTCGCCAAAGCGATTGTGACCAGTGGTTTGGCCACCGTCTTGATTACCGATGAAGACACTGCAGCGTTTCTGCTCGATCTCCCCGAAGGAAAGGTGGCATAGCCATGACCCCCACAACTGCGGTTCACGCCACTGCCAGAGCCAACACCGTTCTTGGCGCCTCGGTGACCGAGAAAGCGTTGAAAAAGTTCCTGAATGGCATCCCCGGTGTTGACGTGGTCGGTGCTGAGGCTAGGGCCGCAAGCTTTGCCAGCCGGTCAATCAAGACCACCAGCAAAGCCTGGGGCCTCGACACGATTATTCGAATGGTGGACCTCACGACCCTGGAAGGTGCTGACACACCCGGCAAAGTCCGCTCGCTGGCCAGAAAAGCTATCTTCCCCGACCCCAGTGACCCTGCTTGTCCCCATGTTGCTGCGGTCTGTGTCTACGGGGACATGGTGGCACACACTATCGAGGCCTTAGGAGACTGGCACGTTTCGAAGCGCCCCGATGGCATCGCGGTTGCCGCCGTCGCCACCGCCTTCCCCAGTGGCCGCGCGACCCTCCCGGTCAAAATTTTGGACACCCAGGTGGCCGTCGCGGAGGGAGCAGACGAGATCGACATGGTCATTGACCGCGGGGCGTTTCTCTCGGGCCGCCTCGGTCTGGTCTTTGACCAGATTGTCGCGGTCAAAGAAGCCTGCAAGCGAGCGGATGGCACCTATGCCCATCTGAAGGTAATCCTCGAAACCGGCGAGCTCGCAACGCTCGATAACGTGCGCCAGGCAAGTTGGCTCGCCATTTTGGCTGGCGCAGATTTCATCAAAACCTCTACTGGAAAAGTTCAACCGGCAGCGACACTGCCGGTCACGGTCACCATGCTGGAGGTAATCCGGGACTGGCACGGACTCACCGGCGAAAAGATTGGTATGAAGCCAGCCGGTGGCATCAGGGCCAGCAAGGATGCCCTGCGGTACCTCGTGGGTGTCGCGGAGACGGTGGGGGAAGAGTGGCTTGAGCCACATCTGTTCCGATTTGGCGCCTCAAGCTTGCTCAACGACGTAGTTCTCCAGAGACAGAAAATACGAACCGGTCACTACAGTGGCCCTGATTATGTGACGGTGGACTGATATGACATTCCTTGATTACGCCCCAGCGCCAGAATCGACCTCGATTCTGAACCTGAAGAAGTCCTACGGGCTCTTCATTGGCGGTGAGTTCATCGATGGACACGGTGGCTCCTTCGCCACGGTGTCGCCCTCAACAGAGACGACCATCACTCAGGTTGCCATGGCCACCGAGGCCGATGTTGACGCTGCAGTGCGAGCTGCCAGGAAAGCCTTTAGTGGCACGTGGTCGAAGATGCCGGGCAGTGAAAGAGCCAAATATCTCTTCCGCATTGCGCGCATCATCCAAGAGCGCTCGCGTGAGCTCGCGGTTGCCGAATCCCTCGATAACGGCAAGCCCATCCGCGAAACCCGGGATGTCGATATTCCGCTGGTGGCAGCCTGGTTCTTCTACTACGCCGGCTGGGCCGACAAGCTGGAATACGCCGGCCTTGGGCCAGCCCCTCGCGCTCTCGGTGTTGCCGGGCAAATCATCCCCTGGAACTTCCCGCTGCTGATGTTGGCGTGGAAGATCGCTCCAGCGCTTGCCGCTGGCAACACAGTCGTGTTGAAGCCTGCTGAAACCACTCCGCTCACCGCGTTGCTCTTTGCAGAAATCTGCCAACAGGCAGATCTTCCCCCCGGTGTTGTGAATATCGTCACCGGTGCTGGTGCTACGGGAGCTGCTCTGGTGGCGCACCCCGATGTCAACAAGATTGCCTTCACTGGTTCCACGGCAGTGGGCCGGGGTATTGCTCAGAGCCTCGCGGGAACGCCCACTCGCGTGACTCTCGAACTTGGTGGCAAGGGAGCGAACATCGTCTTCGACGATGCCGCTATTGACCAAGCCATCGAAGGAATTGTGAGTGGGATTTTCTTCAACCAGGGCCACGTGTGTTGTGCAGGATCGAGGCTACTGGTTCAAGAAAACATCCACGATGATGTTGTTGCCAGGCTTCAGAAGAGGCTCTCGACCCTGCGGCTGGGAGACCCGCTGGATAAGAACACCGATATCGGTGCGGTGAATTCCAAGGCTCAACTTCAGCGGATTACTGAGCTCGCCAACAGTGGCGATAGCGAAGGCGCTGATCGGTGGAGCGCGCCCTGTGAACTTCCGGCCAAGGGCTTCTGGTTCCCGCCAACCCTGTTCACCGGTGTTCAGACCAGCCACCGGATTGCCCGGGAGGAAATCTTTGGCCCGGTGCTCTCCATCTTGACCTTTAGGACCCCGGATGAAGCCGTTGCGAAAGCCAACAACACCCCGTATGGGTTGAGTGCCGGTATTTGGACTGAGAAGGCATCGCGGATGTTGGCCATTGCTGACAAACTGCGCGCTGGTGTCATTTGGGCGAATACGTTCAACAAGTTTGATCCGGCTAGCCCGTTTGGCGGGTATAAAGAATCCGGTTACGGCCGAGAAGGCGGCAAGCACGGTCTCGCCGGCTATCTGGAATCTAGTAGCCCCAAGGGAGGCCTGAAATGAGCGCTCGCGTTGCGGTGGCGAAAACCTACAAGCTCTTCATTGGCGGGAAGTTCCCCCGCAGCGAAAGCGGCTACACCTACGAGACGCTCGATCACAAGGGACGCTTTGTTGCCAATGTCGCAAAAGCCAGCCGCAAAGATGCCAGGGACGCGGTTGTTGCTGCCAGGGCTGCCCAGCCCAGCTTCGCCGGTGCTACCGCCTATAACCGAGGCCAGATTCTCTACCGCATCGCTGAAGTATTGGAAGGCCGCAGGGACCAGTTTGTCGCAGAGATTCGAGCTGCCGAGGGCGTTTCCGCCTCTCAAGCCAGCGCTCAGGTAGATCGCGCAATTGACACGTGGGTATGGTTTGCGGGCTTTGCCGATAAGTATGCCCAGGTGGCAGGCAACGGCAACCCGGTGGCTGGTCCGTATTTCAACCTCTCGGTTCCAGAGCCCACCGGCGTTGTGGTGGCATTGGCTCCCCAGGGCGACACAGGCCAGAGTTTGCTCGGTCTTGCCTCGGTTGTTGCGCCCATTGTGGTCAGTGGAAACGCTGTCGTGGTCATGCCCCATTTCGCGCAGCCTCTGCCGGCTTTGTCGTTGGCCGAAGTGTTGGCGACGAGCGATGTGCCAGGGGGTGTGGTCAACATCATTAGTGGCAACCCAGCTGAGGTGATGCCGTGGCTTGCCTCTCACGCCGATGTGAACGCTTTCGACTTTGCCGGGGGTGCCGGGCTGGATTGGGTGTCTTGGCAGCGCGATGCAGCGGGGGTTCTCGCTCGCGTGGTGGCACCGTGTGAGGGAATCCCGGAGCGCAGCCTCGAGCGGATTACGGCCTTCACCGAAATCAAGACTATTTGGCATACAAAGGCCCTGGGTTAGGTGACCTCTGGCATTCTGCTCGTCGATAAACCCCGGGGAGTGAGCTCCCACGGGGTGGTCTCGATGGCTAGGAAGGCACTGGGCACCAAAAAGGTGGGCCACGCGGGAACGCTCGACCCAGAGGCCTCAGGACTTCTGGTGCTGGGCGTTGGAGCTGGAACCAGGCTCCTCACCTACATGGTGGGCCTTGACAAGACCTATGTGGCGACCCTGCGCCTGGGCTATGGGACCACGACGGATGATGCCGAGGGTGAGCGCATTGACTTTCCGGAGGGTGACCTAGCGAGCGTCACCCTCGAAGTCCTAGATGACGTCCTTGGCCAGTTTCGGGGACCGATCTCCCAGGTGCCGAGCACGTTCTCCGCCATCAAGGTGGAGGGTAAGAGGGCCTATGACCTTGCTCGCTCCGGTGCGGAGGTCGAACTGAAGGCGAGGCCTGTCAGCGTCTATCGCCTAGAGCGCGGCGAGCCCGAGCGCCACAAGGGGTATATCGATATCGAACTCACGATTGACTGTTCCTCTGGCACCTATATTCGAGCGCTTGCCAGAGACATTGGTGGGGCACTAGGCGTGGGAGGCCACCTGGTGGCCCTGCGGCGCAGCGCGGTCGGGCCCTTTGATGTGGCCGATGCGCTCTCGCATGAGCGCATTGAGGCCTCTGGGCTCCGCGGCCTTGCCGAATCGGCCGCGCTCGTCATGACGCCAGTGCGCCTTGGACAAAGAGAGGTGGATGATCTTCGCCATGGTCGGGCGGTGGGAGTGCACGACTGGCCAGAGGGTGTGCCCCTGGCAGCCATAGATGACGCTTCTGGCCAGTTAGTCGCGATTATCGAGTGTTCTGCAGGCCGCAGCCGTATCCTGATGGGGGTTCCCCAGGCCTAAGACAGAGAGAAGGCGCCGTGATCGAGTGGTTCGCCTGGTTTCAGGTGGGGTTTGCTGCTCTCATCGGACTGGTCTCGTTTGGCTTCGCAGCCATGAAAGCGACGCCGAACGATTACACGTTGATTGGCACCGTCCTTGTTGGCGTGCTGCTGGTCGCCCAAATTGTGGTCAGCATTGTTGCCCCATTTGTGGGCAATGAACCCACCGGCGATCCCCTCGAGTTTTGGATGTATGCGATTACTGCGGTCATGATGATTCCTGCTGCGGTAATTTGGGCCGTCGTCGAGCGCAGGGTGGTGTCCAACGTGATTCTCGGCGTTGTGGGTGTTTCGGTGGCCGTGATGGTGGCGCGGATGAATGAGATCTGGTTTTCCACCAGTGCCTAGTTCGCTACCCGAGGGCGACAGCGCGCCAGCGGATGGACGGCTGCCCCCGGGCGTGGTCGATGGCGCACCAGAGCGGAGCCTGGGGCTCTATGTTCATATTCCGTTTTGCGCTGTGCGCTGCGGCTATTGCGATTTCAACACCTATACCGCCGACGAGTTAGACGGTGTCTCAAGGGATAGCTATCCAGGCAGCGCCCTGCTGGAGCTGGACTTGGCTGCCACCGTGCTGAGCGAGGCCGGATTACCGCCACGAAAACTTTCCAGTGTGTTTTTTGGTGGTGGCACACCAACGCTCCTGGGACCAGAGCCATTGTTGAGGGTCCTCGAGCGCGCCACAGACCTCTGGGGGTTAACACCCGGCGCCGAGGTGACTATCGAGGCCAACCCCGACAGCGTGGACAAGGACGATCTTGCCGCCCTGGCGCAGGGCGGCGTCACCCGCGTCTCGGTGGGCGTTCAGTCGGTAGTCCCGAGTGTCCTGCGGACACTCGATCGCACCCACACTCCAGAGCGCGTGCCATTGACGGTGGCGGCGGTGAAGGACGCTGGGCTTGACGTCTCGGTTGATCTCATCTTTGGAAGCCCCGGTGAAACACTCGAGCAGTGGGACGCGACCGTGCAGGCCGCCATCGAACTCGACCCCGATCATATTTCTGCCTATTCGCTGATTGTTGAGCCCGGCACCGCTCTGGCCAGACGGATTCAGAGAGGCGAGCTCCCGGTGCCAGATGATGACCTGCAGGCCGAGATGTATGTGCTTGCCGATGAGGCCTTGAGCCGCGCTGGCTATCGCTGGTATGAGATCAGCAACTGGGCTCGGTCTCCTGAGCGTGAATCGGTTCACAACCGGAGCTATTGGAGCAACGAGGACTGGTGGGGGATTGGGCCAGGGGCCCACTCCCACGTCGGAGGTGTTCGGTGGTGGAACGTCAAACATCCAAGCGCCTATGCCAAGCACTTAGCGGAGGGGGTTTCTCCGGCTCATGCCAGGGAAGTGCTCTTAGCGGCAGACCAGGCGCTCGAGCGGGTTCTGTTGGGTGTGCGGCTTCGCGAAGGAATCCCGAAGGAGTGGATTGACCCCGCCAAGGGGCCAGCGATCGCTGAGTTCATTGCCAGGGGCCTCGTGGACGGGCGCCACGCGCTTGCCGGTCGCCTGGTGTTGACCAGAGCGGGCCGGCTTGTTGCCGACCACCTGGTTCGTGAGCTCACCTGATGACGAGAGGGAGCTTCCCTCGCTACTATTAGCAATCGATGGGCAAGACTGCCAAGTCAGGGTGCGGGGGTGGGTAGACACATGGTGTCCCAGCGCGCACTCGAAGTATTGAAAGTCATCGTTCAGGACTACATCGACTCCAAAGAACCCGTCGCATCGAAAGCGATCGCTGATCGCCATGGTTTTGGTGTTTCTGCCGCCACGATTCGCAACGATATGGCTCTGCTCGAAGAGGAAGAGCTGATTAGTGCTCCGCACACCTCGGCGGGCAGGGTTCCCACTGATAAGGGATATCGGGTGTTTGTCGACCAGTTGGCCGGTGTGAAGCCGCTGAGTTCTGCCCAGCGCCATGCCATTGAAGAGTTCATCAGTCACTCTGCCGATCTTGATGACACACTAGCTCGCACCGTCAGGCTGCTCTCGCAGCTCACCAACCAGGTTGCAATCGTGCAGTATCCAACCCTCAGTAGCGCCCGGGTTCGCCACGTCGAGCTGTTACCCCTTGGCACGCACCGGCTGATGACGGTGTTGATTACCGATGGCGGCTCGGTGGATCAAAACATTGTCGAGTGCGCGAACCCCATCGACGAAGTCATCGTCGCTGAACTACGCGCACACGTGAACCAGCAATTAACGAGCGTTCCCGTGGTGGCCTTGGGGGACAAGCTTGCCGCTCTTGCCGCCACCGTGTCATCTGATCGCGTGGAGCTGGCCACCTCGATTGCTGAAGCGCTCTCTTACGCCATTGAGGGCCATCGCACCGATCGTCTCGTGATGGCGGGTGCATCGAATTTGGTGCGCACCGAGCAAGACTTTGCCCACAGTGTTTATCCGGTGCTTGAGGCGATTGAGCAGCAAGTCACCCTGTTGAAGCTCTTCACCGAGATGCAACTGGATGCCACGGATGTCCAGGCGCGTATTGGGCGCGAAAACGAGGGCGCCCTGTCTGAAGCTGCGGTCGTGGCCTCCTCCTATCAGAGCGGTGAGCACCAGAGAGCCACCCTCGGCGTCGTCGGCCCCACCAGAATGGATTACTCGAGCAATATGACGGCGGTTCGAGCGGTTGCCCGCTATCTGTCTCGTTTGCTCGGTGACGATAACCAGGAAAGAAACTAAGGCGTGAGCGCAGATCACTATCAAGTTCTTGGCCTTGCTAAGGACGCTAGCGCCGAGGACATCAAGAAGGCATACCGCAAGCTTGCCCGCCAACTTCACCCAGATGTCAACAGCGAAGAGGGCGCTGAGGAAAAGTTCAAGCAGGTGACCCACGCCTATGAGGTCCTCTCGGACCCGCAACAGCGAGCGAATTACGACATGGGCGGTGGTCAAGGATTCGGTGGGTTTGGTCCTTTTGGCGACATCTTTGAAACCTTCTTTGGTGGCCCACAGGGCTCGCGTGGTCCTAGGCCCCGTCAAGAACGCGGGCAGGACGCACTTGTCCGAGTCGATGTTGACCTCGTCGATGTGATTTTTGGTGTGACAACAACTCTGGAGCTTGACACCGCTGTGTTGTGTGAAACGTGTCAGGGGTCCTGCGCATCGCCTGGCACATCGCCTAGGACCTGTGACATTTGTGGCGGTAGTGGAAGCCTGCAGCGCACGGTCCGCTCGGTGCTCGGGAACATGGTGACACAGAGCCCGTGTGGCAGTTGCCGCGGGTTTGGGTCTGTTATTGATAGCCCGTGTCCCACGTGTGCTGGCCAAGGTCGGGTGCGCGCCGCCCGCTCACTTTCTGTGGATATCCCCGGTGGCATCGAAACCGGCCAGCGCATCCACCTTCCTGGCCAAGGCGAGGTTGGTCACGGTGGCGGCCAAGCCGGCGACCTCTACCTTGAGTTCACGGTCCGCGGAGACAGCCTGTACTCCCGCTCGGGGGACGACATCATCGCGACCATCGAACTCGATCTCACAGACGCAGTGCTGGGGACTGAAGTCACTTTGCCAGCTCTGGACGGTGATGTCACCGTGGTGATCAAACCCGGTGTTCAGAGTGGTGATGTCATCACGGTGAAGGGCCGGGGTGTGACGAAACTTCGCGGTAATGGCCGAGGCGATTTGCGATTCGGGGTTCAGGTGCTCACCCCCACGAGGCTTGGCTCTCAAGAAACCGAGCTGATGAAGAAGTTCAAGGCCCTGCGCAAAGTGGATGCCCCGAGGCTTGCCGGTGCCCAGCAGGGCATCTTCCATAAGTTCCGTGACCGCCTGTTTGGCGGGTAATTCGTGGCGCACCTCTACGTGAGCGCAAGCCCTGGCCCGTGGCTCACGGGCGACACCATCACCCTGACCGGTGATGAAGCCCACCACGCGGCTCGGGTCGCCAGGCTCACAGTAGGCGAAACAACCGCCGTGGGCGATGGCAACGGAATGATGGCTCAAGCCACCGTGGCATCCGTTTCTGGTTCAGAGGTGACCGTGACCCTGGGGTCCGTGGAACACCAGGGTCGACCAACTCCAGAAATCTGGCTGGCACAGGCTCTCGCAAAGGGTGACCGGGACGAGCGTGCCATCCAAGCGTCCACAGAGCTCGGAATCGACCGCGTCATTCCCTATCAAGCGACCCGGTCGATTTCGACCTGGAAAGGCGACAAAGTCGACAAGGGAGTTGCCCGCTGGACCAAGATTGTGACAGAGGCAACCAAACAGGCGCTGCGCGCCTATGTTCCGCAGGTGAGCGAACCGCAGACCACCACAGAGCTCGGTGCTCGTGCTAGCGAGTGCCAGATAGTGGTCTTGGATCCCCTTGCTACAGAGACCTTGTCCCAGTTTCGACCAGTGGGGGACCGCCCGATCCTTCTCGTTGTGGGGCCAGAGGGGGGATTGTCTCCCGAGGAATTGAGCACCCTGGAGAAATCCGGTGCTACGAGGCGCAAGTTGGGCGAGAGCGTGCTGCGCACCTCCAGTGCTGGACCAGCGGCGCTGGCTGTTCTCAATGTCACTCTGGGGCGCTGGTGATAGCCCATGCGCCCTCGCATCACCCGGCCTACACTAAAGGGATGAGTAGTTCTGAGCCATCGATCTTTTCCAAGATTGTGTCCCGGGAAATCCCAGCGAACATCGTGATGGAGAACGATCGCCTTATTGCCTTTTGGGATATTGCCCCGAAGGCACCCGTTCACCTCCTCGTGGTGCCAAAAACCCAGGAATACGCAAATGTCGCCAAGCTTGCCGCCGGCGACCCCCAGCTTCTCGCTGAGCTTGTCGGTATGGCGCAACAGCTCGCCAATGAGCACGCCAATGGAGAATTCCGCCTGGTGTTCAACTCTGGCGCGACTGCTGGCCAAACGGTCTTTCATGTCCACGCCCACGTCCTGACCGGTGGGCTCGACGAGGGTTCTCTTGGCGGCTAAACCTCGCGCCTCCGGCGATTCGGTGTCGATCACCATCGACGTCGATGACGTTGCCATGATTCGTGTTCTCGGCGTTCACGACCGTGTGCTGAACCAGGTTGAAGCCGAGTGCCCGGGTGTGGTGGTGGTGGCCAGAGGCAACAGCATTACGGTCTCTGGTTCTGAGGCAGAAGTGGATAAGGCCCACGCTTTGATTACCGATGTGGTGGCCCTGGCCCGCGCCGGTGTTGACCTGGCCGCAGCGGACGTGACGAGGGCGTCTCGCATTAAGGCTCAAACGGGTAAGGGGGCGGCGTCGTTCCTGAGCGAACCGATTCTCTCCTCCAAAGGAAAGACCATCCGCCCCAAGACGCTTGGCCAAAAGAACTATGTGGAGGCGATTGATTGCCACACCATTGTCTTTGGAATAGGGCCCGCCGGAACGGGTAAGACGTATTTGGCCATGGCCAAGGCCGTTCAGGCACTGGAGCGCAAGGAAGTCGACCGCATCATTTTGACCAGACCCGCCGTGGAGGCGGGGGAGCGCCTCGGGTTTCTCCCCGGCACCCTGACCGACAAGATTGACCCCTATCTCAGGCCGCTCTTTGACGCGCTTCACGAAATGATGGACCCAGAGCTTGTGCCTAAACTGCTGGCGTCTGGGACCGTCGAGGTTGCTCCACTGGCCTATATGCGCGGGCGCACACTGAATTCCTCGTTCATTATTTTGGATGAAGCGCAGAACACGTCCCCGGAACAGATGAAGATGTTCCTCACCAGGCTTGGCTTTGGCTCCACGATGGTGATCACCGGGGATGTCACCCAAGTGGATCTTCCGGGCGGTGCTAGCGGACTGAAGTTGGTCGGTGGCATCCTGGAAGACATCGACGACATTCACTTCCACTACCTCTCCGCGCACGATGTTGTTCGCCACTCTTTGGTGTCGGAAATCGTCGATGCCTATGCACGTTTTGATGCCAAAGGGGTGAAAAAAGGTGCCCGTTGAGCTCACCAACGAATCTGGTGTGGTGCTAGTGGAGTCCGAGCTTCAGGACGTCGTGCTCTTTGGTATGTCCCAGATGAGGGTGCACCCCGATGCTGAGCTCGCGATTGTGTTGGTCGATGAGACTGCGATGGAGCAGCTCCACCTGCAGTGGATGGGCGAACCAGGCCCAACCGATGTTTTGAGCTTCCCTATGGACGAGCTTCGACCAGGGCGCGATGGAGAAACCTCGGCAGAGGGAATTCTTGGCGACATTGTGTTGTGTCCAACGGTGGCAGCGTCCCAGGCAGAGGCGGCGGGCCACTCTGTGATGGCCGAGCTCTCTCTGTTGACCATCCACGGGCTGCTGCACTTACTGGGTTATGACCACTCCGAGCCAGAAGGAGAGAAAGAAATGTTCGGCCTGCAGGCCGACATTCTGAAGAAATACTCCGACCAGACAGGCCGCTAATCCATGGGCATTGTTTTTGTTGTCATCGCGGCAGTTCTGATTGCCTTGGGTGGTTTCACCATGGCCCTGCGCACGAGCTTGGCTACTCTGTCGCGAAATGACCTGTTGGAGGAAGCCGAAAAGGTTAGAAAGCCAGAAGCGCTTCACAAAATCGCCTCGGATGTCGAGGCCCACATCACAGCACTTCGTTTTGTTCGTGTTTTTTTGGAAACCATTGCCGCTGCGCTGATCACCCTGGCGCTGGTCACCTGGTTGTCCGAGTGGTGGCAGGTTCTACTCGCCGCCACCGCGATCATGACGGCGGTGTCCTTTGTGGTGGTGGGCTCGAGCCCCCGCTCTGTCGGAGTGAGAAACGCCAGGTTCTTTATTCGCTTCTTCGCCCGCTTTGTTCGATTTGTTCGCCTAGCCCTCGGCCCCGTGGCTGAGGCGCTGATTGTGGTGGGCAATATCGTGACCCCTGGTAGCAGCGCTACGGCGGGAATCACCAGCGAGGACCAATTTCGTCACTGGGTTGACGAGGTCGCAGATCAAGACATGCTCGAAGACGAAGACCGCGAACTTCTGCACTCGGTCTTCGAGTTCGGCGACACCATCGTTCGAGAAATCATGGTGGCCCGCACTGACATGGTCACCGTCGATGCGGATGACACCGTGCGCGATGCGATGGCGGTCTTTCTCGACAAGGGTGTTTCTCGCATACCGGTCATTGGAAAAAACAGCGACGAAGTGATCGGCATTTGTTATCTGCGGGATGTCGCCCGGGTTGAGCATGAGAAACCCGCCCTTGCCAAGAAATCTTCGATCGCAAGCCTCGCAAAGCCGGCGCTCTTCGTGCCAGAGAGCAAGAAAGCCGATGATACGTTGCGTTTTCTTCAGCGAGAACAGAATCACCTCGCGATGGTCGTCGATGAATACGGCGGAATTGCTGGCCTTGTGACTTTGGAAGACCTGATGGAAGAACTCGTCGGGGAGATCTCTGACGAGTATGACGAGGAGGTCGTCGATATTCACGACCTTGGCGCCAACCGATACCGCGTCTCGGCTAAGTATGCGGTTGCCGATCTTGGGGATCTCTACGACATCGACATCGAGGAAGACGGTGTCGACACCGTCGGTGGTCTGCTGGCGAAGTATGTGGGGCGTCTGCCGGTATTGGGATCGCGCGCCCAAACGGTAGATCTTGTATTGGTGGCAGAAAAGCTTGAGGGCAGACCCAAGCGAGTCACCTGGATTCACGTCTCGCCCACGGACGCATGGCTAGAGCGCACCGCGCTTCGCGCAGAAATTGACCAGGCCGTTACCGGCGAGATCCCCCTGCCATGACTGGCCCAGGACCCTCGCGAGCTGGTTTTGTGCTTTTTGTCGGTCGACCCAACGTGGGCAAGTCGACGCTCATGAACGCGTTGGTGGGGGAGAAGGTTGCGATTACCTCCTCCAAGCCGCAGACCACGCGTCACGCTATCCGGGGGATCGTGCACCGACAGGGTGGCCAGATTGTCATAGTTGATACCCCGGGGCTGCACCGGCCACGCACACTGCTGGGTCAGCGCCTGAACGACCTCGTTGCGCACACACTCTCGGAAGTGGACGTCATCGCTCTGTGCATTCCCGCCACCGACAAGGTGGGCCCAGGGGACCTCTACATCGTCGAGAGCCTCGAGCGTTATCCGAGGGCCACCAAGATTGCGGTGGTCACGAAGACTGACGCCGCTGAGCCCGCGATGATTGCCGAGCGGTTGCTTGAAGTCAACGAGTTGGCAGATTGGGCCACCATCATTCCGGTCTCTGCCCTCGAGGGTGACCAACTCGAGTTGTTGATGGACCAGATTCTTGCTCTGTTGCCGGAATCACCCCCGCTCTATCCGCCGGATGCGAATACAGAGCAAACCGATGAGGTGCGTATTCAAGAATTGATTCGGGAGGCAACGCTGGAAGGTGTCGCTGACGAACTACCCCACTCCATCGCTGTCACCATCGATGAAATGAATGAGCGCGATGACGGGCTCCTCAACATTTTTGCCAACCTGTGGGTGGAGCGAGACAGCCAAAAAGGAATCATCATTGGCAAGGGTGGGCAGAAGCTCAAGGACATCGGCCAAAGAGCCCGGGCTGAGGTTGAAGCCTTCCTGGGGCGACGGGTTCACCTGGCGATCCAGGTGAAGGTCTCTAAAGAGTGGCAGAGGGACTCTAAGAAAATTGATCGCCTCGGGCTCTGAAGCGGATGCCGGCTCTGTGGCGCATCCTGGGCCTTGGTGTTACCCTACATTTGTGAGTACAGAGCTTCTCCTTCTTCCTAGCCGCGCCGGGGCCTCTTTCTAGGCCATCCCCCCGTCGCGGCCGACCGGCGTCTTGGCCGACTCTCACCCATAACGACGAAGCAGGGATAGCTCTCATGAAGAACAACCAGAAGCCATCGGCAATGCCGATTCACAAATATCGCCCGTATCGGGACACCTTCGGTGTGGACCTTCCGGATCGCACCTGGCCCAGCGCTCAGATTACGACGGCACCGCGCTGGTGCGCGGTGGATTTGCGCGATGGGAACCAGGCGCTCATCGACCCCATGAGCCCCGAGCGCAAGCGCATCATGTTCGAGATGTTGGTGCGCATGGGGTACAAGGAAATCGAGGTGGGTTTCCCGTCCGCCAGCCAAACCGATTTCGATTTTGTGCGCACGCTGATTGACGAGAACTTGATTCCGGGCGACGTCACTATCCAGGTGTTGACCCAGGCGCGCGAGCACCTCATCAAGCGCACCTATGAGTCTCTGGCGGGCGCCAAGCAAGCCATTGTTCACCTCTATAACTCGACCAGCACTCTGCAACGTGAGGTGGTTTTTAGGACTGACAGGCAAGGAATCATCGACATTGCCCTGGAGGGTGCGAGGTTGTGTAAGTCGATGGAGTCGATGGTTCCAGGCACCGACATCTACTACGAATACTCGCCAGAGAGCTACACGGGAACAGAGCTCGAGTTCGCACTCGAGGTGTGTAACAAGGTGTTGGAAGTCTTGGAGCCAACTCCTGAGCGCAAAGTCATTATCAACTTGCCGGCCACCGTGGAAATGGCAACACCGAATGTGTATGCGGACTCTATTGAGTGGATGTCCAGGAACTTAAACCACCGAGAAGACGTGATTCTGAGCCTCCACCCCCACAACGACCGGGGCACCGCTATCGCCGCGGCAGAGCTTGGCTATATGGCCGGTGCTGATCGCATCGAGGGTTGCCTGTTCGGTAACGGTGAGCGCACCGGCAACGTGGACTTGGTCGCATTGGGCTTGAACTTGTTCACCCAGGGTGTTGACCCACAGATTGATTTCAGCGACTTGGATGAACTTAAGCGCACCGCTGAGTACTGCAACCAGCTGGCCGTCCACGAGCGAAGCCCGTGGGCCGGCGACCTCGTCTATACGGCCTTCAGCGGCTCCCACCAGGACGCCATCAAAAAGGGCTTTGAGGCGATGGAGGCGGACGCCGCTGCTCGCAATGTGGCCATTAACGATGTGCTGTGGGCTGTGCCCTACCTGCCCATTGACCCGAAGGACGTCGGGCGCAACTACGAGGCCGTGATTCGGGTGAACTCGCAATCCGGCAAGGGTGGCGTTGCCTACCTCTTGAAGAAAGATCACGCCCTTGATCTGCCGCGGAAACTCCAGATTGAGTTCTCTCAGGTCGTCCAAGCGAAGACCGATGCTGAAGGTGGCGAAGTTACCAGCGACGAAATCTGGGCGATTTTCCAAGACGAGTATTTACCCTCTGCTGATGCAGCAGCCAAGTGGGGTCACTATGAGCTCTTCTCCACGAGAACTGCCAGTGATATGGATGGCACGGTGTCTCTCGAGGTCAGGCTGCGCACAGGCGAGGACACCCAAGAGGCCTCGGCTGAGGGCAATGGCCCAATCGCCGCATTCTTGAACATCCTCTCCGGTCACCAGGTTCAGGTCAGGCTCTTCGACTATGTCGAACACGCGCTGAGTGCCAGTGGTGACGCGCTTGCTGCGGCGTATGTGGAGTTGGAAGTCAATGGCCGCACCCTCTGGGGAGTTGGCATCGACGCTGACATCTCCACCGCGTCGCTCAAGGCAATCGTCTCTGCGGTGAACAGGGCTTTGCGGTTTGAGACTCCGGCGACATCCCTCGTGGGGGCGCGCTAGCTGTCCTCGACACCGGGATACTAGAGGGGTGCCGAGCTACCACGACGATGCGATTGTGTTGCGCACTCACCTTTTGGGTGAGGCGGACCGAATTGTCACGCTGTTGTGTAAGTCGAAGGGGAAAGTTAGAGCGGTCGCGAAGGGCGTGCGCAAAACGACAAGTCGTTTTGGCTCACGCCTTCAGCCCTTCAATGTTGTTGAGGTGTCGCTCTATGTCGGCAAAAGCCTGGACATCGTCCAACAGGCAGACACAATCGCCTCGTATAGCGAGGCGATCAGTCACGACTACCCCCGCTACACCGCAGCGATGGTGATGGTGGAAACAGCTGACCGGCTCACTGAACACGACTTCCAGAGCTCCCACTACACACTTCTGCAGGGTGGCTTGCGCTCTTTGTCTGCTGGGGAGCACGAGCCGGGAATCACTGTCGATAGCTACTTGATGCGAGCCCTCGCCCTTGCCGGGTGGGCACCAAGTCTTGAGGAATGCGCGGTCACAGGCCAGCCCGGTGATCACCGGGCGTTTGTGGTCTCTCTGGGAGGAATTGTCTCGGACGAGGTCGCACCGGCTGGGTCACCTAGGCTTGCTAGTGGCACCAAGGAAGTGCTCGCAGCGCTGCTGGAGGGGAACTGGCCGGTGGTCGAGTCCGCTCCAGCGAAGAACAAACAGGAGGCCTCCGGCCTCATCGCCGCCCACACGCAGTATCACCTCGAGCGCCACGTGAAATCACTCGTGCACCTCGATCGCTCGGGGGCCGAGGTGGCATCGTGACCGAGGGTGCTTTCGTGCCGGTGGATTGGACCAAGCAGTATCCACCGGCGTTTGATCAATCCCGCTTGCCCGGACACGTGGCGCTGGTGATGGATGGCAACGGAAGGTGGGCCAACCAGCAGGGCTTGCCTCGTATCGAGGGCCACCGAGCGGGGGAGGCGGCTTTGCTCGATGTTGTTGCCGGTGCCCTGCAGGCTGGCATCAGCCACTTGTCTGTCTATGCGTTCTCGACCGAGAACTGGAATAGATCTCCCGACGAGGTGCGCTTCTTGATGGGGTTTAACCGCGATGTGTTGCGCAGGCGTAGAGATCAACTCAACGAGTGGGGCGTTCGGATTCGGTGGTCTGGGCGTCGACCCAAGCTCTGGTCCAGTGTGATTACTGACCTAGAGACTGCAGAGCGGGTCACTCGCCGGAACACAGCCTTGACCTTGACGATGTGCGTCAACTACGGGGGCCGGGCAGAAATCATCGATGCCGTGCGCGGCATCGGCCGAGACATTAAGGTGGGAAAGCTCTCACCCGAGCGCATCACCGAGAAGACCCTCGCCAAGCACTTGTATGTGCCAGAAGCCCCCGATGTTGACTTGTTTGTCCGCACCTCCGGTGAACAGCGCACGAGCAACTTCTTGCCCTGGCAGAGCGTCTATGCCGAAATGGTTTTTTTGGAAACGCTCTGGCCCGACATGACCCGGGTTCAACTCTGGGAGGCAATTTCTGACTATCAGCGTCGCACCAGGCGTTTTGGAGGGGCTGTGGACATCCCTGCCGGGAAAGACCAGGGCGCTAGCTAAGATAAGGAGTCTGTGCCCACTATTCGGGCTCGACGAGGGAGCTAAAGCGTGGCTCAAGCGAGCAAACTAGACAACGTCATTGCGCTTGCCAAGCGCAGGGGCTTTGTGTTTCAGTCCGGCGAAATCTACGGTGGATCCCGTTCCGCCTGGGACTACGGCCCCTTAGGCGTTGAGCTCAAAGAAAACATCAAGCGCCAGTGGTGGCGCTCGATGGTCAGCTCGAGGGCCGACGTTGTCGGCCTCGACTCGGCGGTCATTTTGCCGAAAGCCGTGTGGGAGGCCTCAGGCCACGTTGACGTCTTCACCGACCCGCTTGTCGAGTGCCTGGAATGCCACAAGCGTTTTCGTGCAGATCACCTGCTCGAGGAGTTTGAAGAGAAGAAGGGCCGTGCTCCAGAAAATGGCTTGGCTGATATTGCCTGCCCGAACTGTGGCAACCGCGGTAAGTTCACTGAACCCCGAGCATTTAGTGGCCTGCTGAAGACTTACCTGGGGCCACTCGATGACGAGGCCGGTCTGCAGTATCTGCGCCCGGAGACCGCCCAGGGCATTTTCGTGAACTTCAACAACGTGGTCTCCAGCGCCCGGATGAAGCCACCGTTTGGCATTGCTCAGATTGGTAAGAGCTTTCGCAACGAAATCACGCCGGGAAACTTCATCTTCCGCACCCGCGAGTTCGAGCAGATGGAGATGGAATTCTTCGTGAAGCCGGGCGAAGACGAGCAGTGGCACCAGTACTGGATTGATGAGCGTTTCCGTTGGTATACGGACTTGGGCATCAATCCCGATAACTTGCGCCTCTACGAGCACGCCGCCGAGAAGCTCTCGCACTACTCCAAGCGAACCGTGGACATCGAATATCGTTTCGGTTTTATCTCGGGAGAGTTTGGTGAGCTCGAGGGTGTTGCCAACCGCACCGATTATGACTTGATGACCCACAGCAAGCACTCCGGCACCGACCTCTCCTACTTCGACCAGGCTGTTGGCGAGCGCTGGACTCCCTATGTGATTGAGCCAGCGGCGGGTCTCACCCGCTCGCTGATGGCGTTCTTGGTTGATGCCTATGCAGAAGACGAAGCCCCCAACGCCAAGGGTGGTGTGGAGACCCGCACCGTTCTTCGCTTGGATCGCCGTCTTGCCCCGGTGAAGGTTGCGGTGTTGCCGCTGTCTCGTCACGAGGACCTCTCACCACTGGCACAGAAGATCGCCCAAGATCTCCGGCAGTACTGGTCCGTCGAGTTTGACGACGCTGGTGCGATTGGTCGCCGCTATCGTCGAAACGACGAAATCGGCACGCCCTTTGCGCTCACTGTCGACTTTGACTCGCTCGAAGACAACGCGGTGACTATTCGCGAGCGGGACACCATGGCTCAAGAGCGGGTGTCACTCGATCGCATCCAGGGTTATCTTGCGGAAGCGCTGGTGGGGGCGTAGTCATGTCTCAGGCGAGCGCCACGGCGCAGCGGCCCCTGAGCATCGGCCCACTGGAGCTGAGCGTTCCGGTGGTGCTGGCTCCGATGGCGGGGATTACCAACACCGCGTTTCGTCGTTTGTGTCGTGAATATGGCGCTGGCCTCTATGTCAGCGAAATGATCACCTCCAGGGCACTCGTGGAGCGCACGCCCACCAGCATGCGCCTGATCAAACACCACGAGTCAGAAACGCCTCGCAGTATTCAGCTCTATGGCGTTGATCCCAAGACAGTCTCTGAAGCCGTCAAGTTTCTGGTGGACGAGGACCTGTGTGATCACATTGATTTGAACTTTGGCTGCCCCGTGCCGAAGGTAACCAAGAAGGGCGGCGGTGCCGCCCTTCCCTGGAAGAAGAGCCTCTTTCGCCAGATTGTTGAGGGCGCTGTCGGCGCTGCCGGTGACATTCCGGTCACCGTGAAGATGCGCAAGGGCATCGACGAGGACCACTTGACATACAAGGAGGCCGGCAAGGCCGCCGAGGGCGCCGGTGTCGCCTCCATTGCCTTGCATGCGAGGACGGCGGCCCAGTTCTATTCGGGCCATGCCGATTGGGATGCCATTGGCGAGCTCAAGAGCAGTATCTCCTCGGTCCCCGTGCTCGGAAATGGTGACATCTGGAGTGCCGAGGATGCCATTGCCATGGTCAAGCAGAGCGATTGTGACGGAGTGGTGGTCGGCCGAGGGTGTCTGGGTCGGCCGTGGATTTTCGCCGACCTGCAATCAGCATTTAGGGGCGAAGAACTGAAGGTTCAGCCGGGGCTCGGCGCCGTTGCGGACGCGTTCAAGCGTCACGCGGAGTTGTTGGTGGAGTTCTTTGATGGCGATGAGAACCATGCCTGCCGGGATATTCGGAAGCACGTTGCGTGGTATTTCAAGGGCTACCCGGTCGGGGGCGAAGTTCGAGCCAAACTTGCCACGGTTGACTCCCTGCAACAGATTGATGACTTCTTGGGCGAACTCGATCGAAGCCAGCCCTACCCGGGCGAAGGCGTTGAAGGCCCCAGGGGCCGTCAGGGCACACCGAAGCGGCCGGCGTTGCCGGATCGGTGGTTAGACAGCCAAGAGTTGAGCGAGGACCAGCGAACTTCCCTGCACTTAGCCGAGGTGGACAGTAGCGGTGGCTAGGGAGTATTCCGCCTGGGACACCGAGCGCTTTGTTCCTGAAGTGCACTCCTCGAGGCGCAGTGATTTCGCGAGAGACCGCGGTCGGCTCCTGCACTCGTCCGCGCTGCGACGCCTCGCTGCGAAGACACAGGTTCTCTCGCCCACCCAAGGATTGGATTTCGCGAGGAACCGCTTGACGCACTCCTTGGAAGTTGCGCAGATTGGCCGTGAGCTTGCTAGTCGCCTCGGTGTTGACGCCGATGTTGTCGAGACGGCCTGCTTGGCCCACGACATCGGCCATCCACCCTTTGGCCACAACGGCGAGCGAGCGCTCGCCGAGTGGGCAGCGGATGCCGGGGGCTTTGAGGGCAATGCTCAAACCTTCCGATTACTGGTGCGCTTAGAGCCAAAAACTGTCGATACCGACGGGGTTCCCAGGGGACTCAACCTCACAAGGGCCAGTTTGTTGGCGAGCATGAAGTATCCGTGGGACGCCGGAAGCGCTGAGGCTGATCCCAGCGGTCGCGACAAGTTCGGTTTTTATGAGGACGACCGAGATGTCTTCGACTGGGTGCGAAGCGGTATGCCAGAGCGCTCACTGAGCCTTGAGGCGACCATCATGGATTTCTCTGACGATGTCGCTTACTCGGTCCACGATTTTGAGGACGCGATTGTCAACGGATTCATGGATCCGAGCTTGCTTTCTGATTCGAATCATCGCGATGAGGTCCTCCACACAATGGTCTCGTGGGTCGGGCACGACCAGGCTGACTCCTTGGGTGCAGCGTGGGAGCGTTTGACCGGTGTGACCGGCTGGGTGAGCTCCTTCAGGCCACAGCGCGCTGAATTGGCCAGACTCAAGAACCTCACCAGCACCCTCATTGGCCGTTTTGCCTTGAGCGCCGTTGTTGATGACACCCGCAAGACACTCGTGATTCCGCCGGAGACCGCTGCCGAGATCACAGTCCTCAAGGGCATTGTTTCGGTTCACGTGATGGCTCACACTGCTCGGCAACCCATTTATCTAGAGCAGCGTGCGATGCTGATTTCCCTTTCCGAGCACCTGTATTCCCACCCCGAGTCCCTGGACCCGGTGTTTTCTGGAGATTGGACGCTCGCCACAACCCCCGCTGAAAGAAAGCGTGTTGTGTCAGACCAAGTGGCCTCACTCACCGACCAGTCAGCGACGGCGCTCCATGAGCGCCTGTGTTCCTAGGTCTTTTCCACAGCCTCGGGTGAACGCTGTGGTAGGCCACGGTGGCTAACTAGACTTGGCCTGTGGCGGGGTTGATTAAGCGCAGTGACATCGATGAGGTGCGCCAGCGCGTCAACATTGCGGAGGTTGTCGGCCAGTATGTGACTCTCAAGTCCGCTGGTGTCGGGTCCATGAAGGGCCTGTGCCCTTTCCATGACGAGCGAAGCCCGAGCTTCCATGTTCGTAGTCAGTCTGGTTTTTACCACTGCTTCGGCTGCGGCGAGGGCGGTGACGTGTATACGTTCGTGCAGAAGATGGACCACATCAGCTTCCAAGAAGCCGTCGAACGGTTGGCGGGAACCATCGGATATCCGCTGCATTACGAAGAGGGCGGCAAAGCCGCCGACACGAGCAATCGAACGCGGTTGTTGGCAGCTAACTCTGCGGCCGAAGAGTTCTTCAGGAGTCAACTGCTGACCCCTGAGGCCGAAAAAGGCCGCGTATTCCTGGGGGACCGGGGGTTTGATGCTCTGGCAGCGGAGCGCTTTGGGGTGGGCTATGCGCCCCAGTCCTATGACGCTTTGTCTAAAAAACTCACTGGTGCCGGCTTTACAATCGCCGAGATTACTGAAGCCGGCCTTGTTTCTCAGGGCGACCGGGGCACCTATGACCGCTTTCGAGGGCGACTGGTGTGGCCTATCCGAGATGTCTCTGGTGCCACCATCGGTTTTGGGGCAAGGAAGCTCTACGACGATGACCAAGGACCCAAGTATCTGAATACACCGGAAACACCCGTGTATCACAAGTCCAGGGTGCTCTACGGGCTCGATTTAGCCAAGAAAGACATTGCGAAAGCCCGCCAGGTTGTCATTGTTGAGGGCTACACCGATGTCATGGCCTGCCATATGGCAGGTATCACCACGGCGATCGCGACCTGTGGCACGGCGTTTGGCTCAGATCACATCACGGTTGTCCGCCGTGTGCTCGGGGATTCTGATGATCCCGCACAAGCGAGCAAGGGTGAGGTCATCTTCACCTTCGACCCAGACGAAGCCGGTCAGAAAGCTGCGTCTCGTGCGTTCGCCGAAGAGTCTCGCTTTGCAGCACAGACCTTCGTGGCTGTTCCCCCAGAGGGTCTCGACCCCTGCGATGTCCGGATATCCAGGGGAGATGAAGCACTGAGGGAAGTTATTCGCTCCAGACGACCCATGTATGAATTCATGATTCGGCGGGTGATGGATCAGTGTGACTTGAACACCGTCGAGGGACGAACTCAGGCGCTGCGAGCAGCGGTTCCGGTTGTTCACAAAATTCGAGACCGCGTTATTCGGGATGGCTATGCACGGGAACTAGCTGGGTGGTTGGGCATGAACCCCGTTGACGTTGCCCGTGAGATCAACCAAGCAGCCAAAGCTCAGCCGGGCACTGGAGTGTCGAGTGGCGGTGGGTCCAGTGTTGTGGCTGCGACCGCTCCAGAGACAGGGCAGCCCTACAACCTTTCTGCGCTCTCGAATGACCCCGTAACGCTCTTGGAGCGTGACGGGCTGATGGTGATGCTTCAGCATCCCGATGCCGTGGGGGCCGAACGAGCGCGGGCCGTCTTGGAGACACATGTCTCGCACGGCGCGTTGGCGCTGGTGCGCGATGCTATGGTCTCTGCGTTTGAGCACTACAACACACCCTCCTGGGTCACCAAGGTGACCGAGGAAACCCCTCCCGCCCTCGCAGCGCTCGTGGGTCAACTCTCGGTGGCGCCGCTTCCTCAGAAGCCGGACCACGTGGAGCGCTACGCGCAAGGAGTTACGGGATCGTTGCTGGATCGTGAACTACTGCGCAAAAAGGCAGAGTTGATGAGCCTGTTGCAGCGTAGCGATGCCACCGCCGAGGGCTACAGAGGACTCCAAGAGCAGCTGGTTGCCATCGAGGCCGAGCGCAGGGCCTTGCGCGAGGATTAGCGCTCACGCTCACAGCCTGGCGCTGTTGTTGCGATAGCTGATACCGGCATAAAATGGCTCTAGACGCTCTGCTAACATCGGGGCGTAGCATCGCATTCCTCGATAGCTCAATTGGCAGAGCAACCGGCTGTTAACCGGTAGGTTCTTGGTTCGAGTCCAAGTCGGGGAGCCACAGCGCCCGAGGTAGCCGGGTCTTAGTCGCAACGGAGAGTCGAGGGGCGAGTGCTGGATTTCCTGGCAACACAGTTCCTCTGGATTGTGTCAACCATGCTGGTTGTCTCAGTCAGTGCTATCGGGGTTGCCCTGTTCTTTGCGCGTGTAGCCCAGAACTCCAGGGCTGCTCTTGCTCACCGTGCGGATGACATCCAGCAGGCGATCGCCGGTCGAGCTGAACTTGAGCTGAGACTTGCTGAGCAGGCAGACCGTATGCGGCTCATCGCCGAAGTTCACGATGGGGCTGCCGCCACACTCACCGGGCTGATTTCCCAAGCGGAGGGCGCACGGTTTGGCGCGACATCCGACCCCGAGGTGGCATCCCGGGCGGCCGCGGCAATTGCTGATCAAGCACGCCATGCGCTCAATGACATGCGCCGCGTCGTCAACGTCGCGCGCGATGGCGCCGCCGAAGTCGACAACATACCAAGCCTTAGCTCCATCAATGACCTGTTCGACGCGATGGGTGAGTCTGGCATCACGGTGCGCTTTGAAGAAAGCGGCACGGCGTTTAGCGTTGCACCAAGCGCTGAACTGGCAATCTTTAGAATTTTGCAGGAGGGTCTCAATAACTCCAGGGTGCACGGTGGTCCGGGCACGACGGTGAAGGTGTCAATGGGGTGGACGGAGCAGGGGCTCCACCTGCGCATCGATGACGATGGCATTCGTGCGCAGCGCCAATTGCAACCAGACGCCCCCTACACGATTGCTGATGATAAAGCTGCGTTGGTCGAGATGTTCTCCGGGCGCGGGATGCGCGAGATGAAGATTCGGACCGGCACCTTCGGTGGGGTTTTCTCTGCCCACCGGGTGCCAGGTGTGGGCTTTAGCGTCTCGGTTGCCTTCCCCGCGCTTCGCTTCCACAACGGGGTCCACGGTGTCGATACCCGAGGACCCGAGGCTGACGAGCCGGCTGTTGGCTAAGGAATTCGACGCGTCCCACCTTCGATCAGCGCGTTCTCAGGGAATTCAGGTCGGTCTGGCTGTCTCGCTGTATGGGATCTCCTTTGGCGCACTAGCGGTGGCACTGGGCTTCAGCGTCCCCCAGACTGTGGTGCTGAGCTTGTTCATGTTCTCGGGCGCATCGCAGTTTGCCTTTATTGGAATCATTGCCTCGGGAGGCGTTGCTGCCGCGGGCGCAGCAATCGCCTCGGCTGGGCTCCTTGGTGTGCGCAATGGCCTGTATGCGCTTCGCATGTCACCCCTTGTGGGTGCCGGGTTCTGGAAGCGTGTGGCGGCCGCCCAACTGACCATTGATGAGAGCACGGCCGTGGCCATCGCGCAGACAGACGCTCGTGCTGCACGGCATGGCTTTTGGACTACCGGCCTTGTCATTTATGTGGGCTGGAATCTTGCCACTCTGGTGGGCGCGCTCGCGGGAAACGCAATCGGTGACGTGCGAGCCTGGGGTCTTGATGCGGTCGCAGCAGCTGCGTTCTTTGCGCTGCTGTGGCCAAGATTGAGTGCGCGCGAACCCGTTGCTGTTGCGTGCGGTGCGGCCGTGGTCACGATGCTCCTCATCCCGGTTGTTCCCCCTGGCATCCCGGTGCTGGTGGTAGCTGTGGTGGCCATTGGTGTTGCGATGTATCGCCACCGTGTAGCACCTCACGCCCCTGAGCGCACCGAGGGGGATTGAGATGACGCTCTGGATTGCGGTCATCGGTGCGTCATTAGTGGTGTGGGCATTGAAGAGCGCCGGTTATGTCGTGCCGCAGAGATTCGTGGAAAGTGCTGGGATGTCCCGGGTTGCTGCTGTCGTGACCGTGGCTTTGTTGGCTTCGCTGGTGGTCTCGCAGACTATCCACAGCGACTCTGGCGTTGGCATTGATGCCAGGCTTCCAGCACTCGGTGTTGCGGCAGTGCTGCTCTACTACCGCGCACCGTTTCTTGTGGTGCTGGTGGTAGCAGGGTGTGTGGCCGCAGGCCTACGCTTCTTTGGAATCCTGCCCTGAACCCTCAAAGTCATCCCTCCCGGGTAACCAGGAAAGCCCTGGCCGTGCCCAGCCTTCTTCCTTGATTTCTCGCCGCGCTTGAAGGATGGTCCGCCAGGGCAGCCGGTCAACATAGAGAGTGCCCTGCAGGTGGTCAAACTCATGCTGAAAGATTCTGGCAAGCCAGCCTCTGGCTCGAACTTCCAGGTCTTCGTTATCGAGAGTTTTCCCTGTGAGGACAACATCGTCTGATCGGCGCAACGCAAATCGAAAGTCGGGGACCGAGAGGCACCCTTCAAGATCGCTTTCTGGGTCTGGTTTTCCTCGGGGGATTCGGGTTGTGCTCAGGCTTGGATTAATCACGACGCCTTTGTGGAGAATGTCGTCGTCGTCAGTCCAGTCCCAGATAAACACCGCCAAGCCCACACCAATTTGTGGCGCTGCGAGGCCGACTCCTGGCGCCGCCTTCATGGTGTCCACCATGTCGGCAACAAGTTGCCTGAGCTGTGAATCCCAGACCACAACCTCGTGCGCTGCGGCGTGAAGAACGGGGTCGCCAGTAATCCGAATGGGGCGAACCGTCATTCCTCCAGCGTAGTTCAGGGTCCGGGCTCCTCGGGCCTCTGAAAAGTCGATTGAGTGTGACTATGATTGTCTCAGCACTCCATCGTCGGTGTACTGGCTGTCGGTGGCCCTCCGGCGGAAGAGCGATGATGACAGAACGCCCCTGGCTTGCCCATTACCCAAGCGATGTTGAGCACGAGCTCCAGAAGCTGCCCTTCGATCACCTTCCTGGCCTGGTCACTGCGGCTAGTGCCCAGTGGGGGAAAAAGACCGCGTTCACTCAGGTGATGCCTAATGGCATGAACGGGTCCTTGAGCTATCAGCAGATTGAGTCGCTGTCGGATGACTTTGCTTCATACCTTCGCGAAGAGCTCGGCTTAGCTCAGGGCGACCGGGTTGCTGTTCAAATGCCCAACTGTTTGGCCTATCCGATTGTGGCCTTCGGTATTGTCAAAGCCGGCTGCATCCTGGTCAATACCAACCCTCTATATACGGCCTCGGAAATGGTTCACCAGTTCTCGGATTCCGGAGCGACCACACTCGTCGTTATTGACATGTTTGCCGATCGCTTACCTGAGGTTTTGGCTAAGACCCAGATCAAGAATGTTGTCACTGTTCGCATTTCCGAATACTTCTCTCCCGTGGTCCACGGTGTGATTCGACTTGTCCAGAAGGTCTGGAGCCGCTCGCTTCCAAAAATTACGGTGGAGCACACACCCTTCAAGACCGCTATTGCCCAGGGTCGCAAGAAGGCCAACCCCGCCTCTGCCAAGAAATACCTGCAGGGCGTCGGCCCCGACTCCCTCGCTGCCTTGCAATACACCGGTGGTACCACCGGTGTATCCAAGGGCGCCATGCTCTCTCACGGGAACTTGATCTCCAACACCATGCAGTTGCTGTCCTTTGTGGGCAACCACATCCGCCCCGGTGTCGAGGTCGTCATTACGGCTCTGCCGCTGTACCACATCTTCGCTTTCACGGTGAATTTGTTGGCCTTCTACCAGAGGGGCGGGCGCAATCTCTTGCTCCCAAGCCCCCGGCCACCAAGCAACCTTAAGCGTGCGTTCGAGAACTACAAGGTCACCTGGCTCACCGGAGTTAATACCTTGTTCAACGCGTTGATGAACGAACGTTGGTTCTCCGACAGCCCACCGAAGCACCTTCGATACTCTGCTGCGGGCGGTATGGCCTTGCAGGCCTCAGTGGCAGAGCGCTGGCGCGCGATGACGGGCACCCCCATTGTTGAGGGTTATGGCCTGACCGAGACCTCACCTGCGTTGGCCTTCAATCCTTTTGGTGGCCTCACCAAGGATGGCACCATCGGCATTCCTGTCCCCTCGACTGACATCCAGCTGTTCAACGAAGCAGGTAAGCCGGTTGCTGTGGGGGAGCCTGGCGAACTGGTCGCCAAGGGACCCCAGGTGATGCTCGGATACTGGAACAAAGAAGCCGAGACCAAGGCTGCGATGGAGGGCGGCTGGTTCCGGACCGGAGACATCGCCCAAATGGACTCGGACGGATATTTCACCATCGTCGATCGCAAGAAGGACATGATTCTGGTCAGTGGGTTTAACGTCTACCCCAACGAGGTCGAAGAGCAGATTGCCGCAGTTCCCGGCGTGCTCGAGGTCGGTGTGGTGGGCGTCCCAGACGACAAGTCAGGTGAATCCGTGTGCGCCTACGTCGTCGCCACAGCACCCGCGCCGAGCACTGAGGCCATCCTGGCTCAGTGCCGCGAGCACCTCTCCGCCTACAAGGTTCCCAAGAGCGTCGTCTTTGTTGACGAGCTCCCCAAGAGCCCGATCGGCAAGATTCTTCGCCGCCAGCTCCGCGACCAAGCCTTGGCCGCTCCGACCACCACGAAGGGCGCGTAATCATGATTGAGTCACTGATTGTTCTGGCCGAAGAGAGCGCCAACCAAGCAACTGTCGTCAACGAGTTTGAACAGACGTTGCTTCGAATCTTCATCCTCATCATCATGTTTGGTCTGGGTGCTGGCCTCACACCGAAGGACTTTGGTCTTGCGATTAGGCGCCCGTGGGGCCTCGTTATCGGGTGGATTACCCAGTTTGGAATTATGCCCCTCACCGCGTATTTGCTGGTTGTTGCGGTCCTTCTGCCCTTTACCCAGGGCCCAGAAGTGGCCTTCATTGCGCTCGGCGCGCTGATTATGGGTGCGGTCCCAGCAGGAACCACCTCCAACCTGTTCACCTACTTCTCTAAGGGCAACCTGGCGTTGAGTGTGACGATGACAGTCAACTCAACGCTCTGGGCGTTCGTGATGACGCCCTTCATGCTCTGGATTTATTCGGGCCTCTTGGACTTTGACGAATCGCTCAGTGTTGATTTCGGGGAGCTAGCCATTGTCATTGTGGGTCTTGTGATCCCGGTGGGTCTCGGAATGCTGGTGCGACGCTTGAGCGCTAATGCTGGTGCAATCCTGGAACTCATCGGTGGCGTTTTTGGCCTGCTCTTTATTCCCTTCCTGATTGCCATTTGGGTGCCTCGTAACTGGCAGCTTCTACTCACTACGGAGTGGCCGACCTACGCGGTTGCTATCGGGTTGGGCGTTGTGGGCATTACCGTCGCCTACATCATCGCGACGGCCATTCGCCTCCACCCGATGAACGCGAGGACGATTGCCTTGGAGACCGGTATTCAGAACGGACCGCTAGGCATTGCCGTCATTGTTGCCGTGTATATCGACAACCCGTTCCTGGACTCAATCCTTTTGATTCCAGCTCTCTACTCGCTGTTCATCGTGTTGATCTCCACAGTGGTGACGCTGATTTTCCGCCGCGCCAACGTGGCAGAAGAACAGAAGATCCCCAACCTGCTCTAGATATTCCCCAGCGCTGTGCGCTGAGGACTAGAGGAGTCCTAGCTTCCTTCGGTCTCTTTCACGTCCCAGAAAACGTTGTAGAGCTCGGATGGCCGACGCAGTTGGTCGTCCAGGTTACGAACGTCATAGATGGTGAACTTCCGTGGGTCGCTCACGCCTACCCCGGAAACACCGAGTGCCATTTCGTTGCCGGGATAGTCAAAGCCCATCATGTCGAGGACCGCGGGAAGCATGCTGAAGTGATACAACTCGGAGCGGTTGGGTTCGAAGCCCAGCGGCGACCAGAACTTGTTATAGATCGTGCGGTGGGGCTCTAAATCCATCGTTTCTTGGACTGCGTTTGGCATCGAAAGGTGATCACCGGTGATCACGACAACCGTGTCCTCGAGATATCCCTTTTTCTCCATGTAGCGGACAAAATCGGCCAGGAGGTCTGAGGTGCACGCCACGATGTCGGGGAGCCCGTCTGCGCCCCTGCGCTCACACGTTGGGCTCAGGTGGCCCTCGGGGCGGTGCGTGTCGACAGTCAGCACCGTCATGTTGAAGGGCTGATCGGCCGCGTGAAGGGTGTCGAGTTCCTTCTTTGCGTAGCGCAGCAGGTCGTCATCGTGCAGCCCCCACTTGGTGAACTCGGTTTCGCCGATAGATTCCCAGTAGGGGAGGCCCTTGACGCTGCGGTATCCGTGTTCTTCAAAAAACTTGCCTTTACCCGCAAACTCGGGGTCAGCACCGCCTAAGAAGTGGTTCGCATAACCAGCATCGGCAAGAATGTCCCCCAGGCAGGTAATTCCCGGCATGAATGCGTCCACGCGCTCGCCAATACGGTTGATGCTTTTGAGGCCCAACTGCTGGCGAATATCAAACTGGTTCTCTTCCTTCAACAGAACGCCGCATTGGCTTGCCACCAGGCCAGCAATGGTCCAGCCGGTTCCGCGAACTTCTTGGAAGTCGGGGAAGCTCTCCCACTCCCTGGTCTCATAGTCCAGGGAGTCAAGAAGGTTTTCACCCCAGAGTTCTGGATTCCGGTAAGTGTTCTCCAGAGACTCGACATAAATCATGACCAAGTTCAGTGGTTGCTCGGGTTGCGTGATGTTCTCGGGGAACTCATAGAACGACTCAATGAAGTTTGAGGGCTTCGAGTTCTGGAAGAACGAGACCACGCCCACATTTACTGCAAAAGCCGGGGTCGTGAATCCCAGCACAATTGCTGGCACCAGCAGGCCCACGGGAAGCCCGGGGGAGAGCACGCGAGAGCGCAACAGCCTCCGCGGTGCGTCGTGTTTGGCGTCAACGTGAGCCGAGAAAGCCTGCTTAGCCCCTCGAACCAGTCGACGCGTGAGTCTCACGCCGAGCAGCCCTATCGCCACCGGGCCAAGAATGATGGCAACGGCGGAGGCGATGACAAAGTCGATGCTCATTGGCTTAATAACTTCAACGATGTTGACGATGTGGTAAATAAACTGGGGCAATTCCAGTTGCCCGAAGTTCCAGACGACCCAGGCGTTGACGATCGTAATCATCGCCGCCAACCACCAGACCACGAACACCACAGCAGACACCCCTCTGGCCAGGCGAGCTGGCCTAGCGGTGTGACGTCCGTGCTTCACGCGCGGGTCTCCTTTGTGGTGGTAGATGAGGATTTGTGGCAGGCCTAGTAGGACCCCGTGGGGGTCTGGCGGGTGGGTTGTCGGAGGCGCTTCCATGGGCCACGACGAGCGGGTGGAATTCGGCGCCGCAGCTGAACGCAGCGTTAACGACTTCTGAACCGTAGACAAGCATACCGGGCTCTGCTTGGGCAAACCTGTAGCTGAACACACCTCTAGCGAGTCGTTATCGACCTGAAACATTGGGCTGTCAGGGTTTCTCCTCCGTCTGGATTCACGCGCCCGCCGAGTAGAATCGGGGCGCAC
>Ga0247831_1002018_pt1 | contig 34992 bp, 30 predicted proteins | sample LaCruzMarch2015__9_FD_192406 | JGI IMG/M metagenome (GOLD analysis project Ga0247831, IMG submission 192406) | Freshwater microbial communities from meromictic Lake La Cruz, Castile-La Mancha, Spain - LaCruzMarch2015_1m | ecosystem: Environmental > Aquatic > Freshwater > Lake | place: Spain...
AGGGGTGCAGGCGAGGGCGCGACATAAGGGGGGCGGGGAGGGAGTGTCAACGGGGGTGGCGTTGCCGCAACCCGGGGGCAGGGCCTGCCGTACCGGAATCGTTGGACGGGCGACGCGGTCACGCTAGAAGCAGGACAAATCAGGTTTCGGGAGCATCGGAAAGCATGGCGGCGATCATTGGTTTCATCTTCTTTGTCATTGACGCCCTGCTGGGGCTGTTCGTGCTGGCCGTCATCGTCAGTGCGATCCTGAGCTGGCTGTTCGCCTTCGATGTCATCAACCACCGCAACCGGTTCGTGAACCAGCTTGCCTACTTCCTGGACAGGGTCACCGGTCCGGTTCTGATGCCGCTCCGCAAGATCATCCCGTCGCTGGGCGGCATGGATATCACGCCGATCATCGCCCTGATCCTGATCCATGGTGTGCGGGTCTACCTGCTGCCTGCCTCGCACGCGGCGCTTCTGACACTCTTCGGGGCTTACTGACGGACCACCCCTCATCGGGCCTTGCGCCGTCCGGCAGGGGTCCTAAGGTGCCGCTCCGACCGGGCTTTCCGCCTGCCAGCTATCCGGACTTCATGACCACGATCCGATCCGTCGCCATTATCGGCGCAGGCCAGATGGGCGCAGGCATCGCCCAGGCCGTGGCCGTGGGTGGCTATCAGGTGCTGCTGTACGACGCCGCCGCCGACCGTGTCCCCCAGGCCCAGGCCGCCATTGCCGCCAGTCTGGCGCGGCAGGTCGACCGGGGTCTGGTCGACCAGGCCGCGGCCGACGCCGCCCTGTCGCGTATCGTGCCGGCTTCCTCGCCGGCCGCTGCGGCGAGGGCCGATCTGGTGATCGAGGCGGCGGTCGAGGATGAGGCCGTGAAAAAGTCGATCCTGGCCGAGCTGGTGCCGCATCTGGGTCCGCACACACTGCTGGCGTCCAACACCTCCTCGATCTCGATCACCCGGCTGGCCTCGGCGACGGACCGGCCCGACCGGTTCATCGGCCTGCATTTCATGAAGCCGGCCCCGGTGATGAAACTGGTCGAGATCGTGCGCGGCATCGCCACCTCGGCGGACACCTATGAGACGGCGGTCGCCTTTGCCGAATCCCTGGGCAAGACCACGACCAACTCCGAGGATTTCCCCGCCTTTATCGTCAACCGCATTCTGGTGCCGATGATCAATGAGGCGATCTACACCCTCTATGAAGGGGTCGGGAACGTCGCCTCGATCGACAAGGCGCTGAAGCTGGGGGCCAACCATCCGATGGGGCCGCTGGAGCTGGCCGATTTCATGGGGCTGGATGTCGTTCTGGCCATCATGAATGTGCTCCATGAAGGTCTGGCCGACACCAAATACCGGCCCTGTCCCCTGCTGGTGAAATATGTCGAGGCCGGCTGGCTGGGGCGCAAGTCCGGGCGCGGCTTCTATGACTATTCCGGCGACACGCCGGCGCCGACGCGGTGAGTCCGGCGTCATGATTTCGATCCCGGAAAGAGCCGAGGATTTTCCCGGACAGGAGCGGGTGACCTGGCGACGTGAGCCGCATTGGCGGGTGCTGGCGGCGATCGCCGGGGCCCTGTGGCCGCCGATCCCGATCACCCTGATGATCTGGCCGCCGCAAAACTGGGGCCCCTCGCTGGAGGTCGACCCCCGCCTTGTGGCCCTGGTCATCGGTCTGATTGCCGTGCCGGTGGGCCTGTGGCTGCTCCGGCGCGAGCGTGAGCGGACGGGGAAGCCGTCGACACGGCTGGGCGTGGTCTGGCGGTTCATGTTCTATGGCGGTCTGCTGGCAGCCGGGCTCCAGGCCCTGTTCGCCCTGATCCTGTGCGTCTTCGGCTGGTTTGAGGCGGGCGGCATCGCCCAGGCGGCGGGTGCGACGGAGACCACCCTGCTGATCTATGGCGTCGGCCTGCTGCCGGTCGCGGTCATGATCGGGGTCAGCTATGCCCTGTGGGCGGGCCTGTGCGTTGCCTTCATCGCCTGCCGGCCCCAGCCCGAGGTGCGGGACCGGCTGGGCGTCCTGGGTGACCGCGACGAGGCCTGACCGGCGTCCGGTCTGACGGACTCCCTTACCGAGAATTCATTTTCCAGCCCGGTCGGCATCAGCCAGACTTGTCGTGACGCGTTCGGGGGAAATGTCATGGCCGCTGTTGAAACCGAAGGCGCGCCGCGCGCGGGGCTTGCACCGGTCGGTGCCAAGGATCGCATCTACAACCTCGACATGCTCCGCGGCTGGGCGATCCTGGGCATTCTGGCGGTGAACGCGATTTCCTTCGCCTGGCCCTTCCAGTTGACCATGTCGGAAGGGCCGCCACCCGGCGTGCTCAGCCAGGCCGACGTCATCGGCCTGTGGGTCACCGACGTCTTCTTCGCCGACAAGATGCGCACCCTGTTCACCATGCTGTTCGGCGTGTCGGTGTTTCTGGTCGGCGGCGAGCGTTCGGACAGCGATCGCGGGCGGCTGTTGCGGCGCCGGCTGCTTTGGCTGGGCCTGATCGGCGCGATCCACGGCATGGTGTTCTGGTACGGCGATATCCTGCTCCACTATGCCTATTGCGGCCTTCTGCTGATGCTGATGCGCTCGTGGAGCGCGCGCCGGCTGCTGTGGATCGGCGGGTCGATCACCCTGTTGTGGGGTCTGATCGCCACCGGCGGCTATTGGGCCATGGCCAATCTGCCGGCCGAGTTCGCGACCAAGATGGAGGCCGGAATGCCGGCTGCGGACCCTGCCGCCATCCAGGCGGCGATCGACCTTTACCGGACCGGCTGGCCTGCCGGTCTGCTGGCCAATCTCGAGACCTGGGCGACCTTCCAGCTGATGGCCACGCCCTTCCTGATCCTCGTGACCGTGCCGCTGATGATGGTCGGCCTCGGCCTGTTCAAGTCGGGCTATCTGTCCGGCCGCTCGCCGATCTGGGTCTATCTGCTGGTCATCCTTGCCGGCGGGGCCAATCTGGCGGCCTTCGCCTGGTGGGGTTGGCAGGAGGCCATGGCGGGCGAAGGGGCCGATCCGACCGGAGGCCTGGCCGCCGCAGCGGGGGGCATGGCCCCCTTGATCACCCTGTTCTACGCCACCGTCCTGATCCTGATCACCCGGTTCGGGCTGAAGGCGCTGACGGCCATATTCGTCCCGGTCGGGCGGATGGCCTTCACCAACTACCTGACCCAGACCCTGATCATGGTCACCCTCTACTATGCGCCCTGGGGTCCGATGTGGTTCGGCACGCACGGCCCGGCCGAGATGTGGATGGTGGTCGGTGGGGTCTGGATCGCCCAGCTGATCTGGTCGCCCCTGTGGCTGTCGGTGTTCAGCATGGGCCCGCTGGAGTGGGGTTGGCGCTGCCTCACCTATGGGCGGATGGTGCCGCTTCTGAAAGCCTAGGGCCGGGACCCTCGACCCTCGCCCCTCGCCCCTCTAAAGACGCGGCATGACCGCAGATGCCGCCCCCCCCGCCCGTCCCGAAGCCCGTAATCCGCGGGGGTTCGCTGACCGTCGCGGCCGGGACCTGATCGCCGAGCGCCGCCTCGTCCAGCGGGTGTCCGAGGTCTATGAGCGCTGGGGCTTCGAGCCGCTGGAGACCGGCGCCTTCGAATATGCCGACGCGCTGGGCAAATTCCTGCCCGACGCCGACCGTCCGAACGAGGGCGTCTTTGCCCTGCAGGATGATGACGATCAGTGGATGGCGTTGCGCTATGACCTGACCGCCCCCCTCGCCCGGTTCGCGGCGCAAGGCTGGGAGACCCTGCCCAAGCCGTTCCGCCGCTACGCCTTCGGGCCTGTGTGGCGCAATGAAAAGCCCGGCCCCGGCCGGTTCCGTGAATTCGTCCAGTGCGACGCCGATACGGTCGGATCCGACCGGCCCGAGGCCGATGCCGAGATCATCGCCATGGCCTGCGAAGGTCTGCGCGCGGCCGGTCTGGACGCCGGCCAGGCCGTGGTGCGCGTTTCGAATCGAAAGTTGTTCGACGGCCTGTTCCAGGCCGGCGGGATCGAGGATGCGGGCCAGAAGCTGACCGCGCTCCGCGCCATCGACAAATTCGACCGGCTGGGCTGGGAGGGCGTCGCCGCCCTGCTGGGTGAGGGGCGGCTGGATGAGTCGGGCGACTATACCAGGGGCGCGCGTCTGCCGTCGGGGGTGATTGCGACGATCGAGGGCTTTCTGTCGTCGGTGGCGACCGAGGGGCTGACCCGGGGCGAGACGCTGGACGCCGTCGCGCGCGTCGGGGGACTGGGCGAGATCGGTGAAGCGGCCCTGGCCGAGCTCGCCGCCATAGACGCGGCCCTGAACGGCATGAAGGTGAGCCAGGACGCCGTCCGCTTCGACCCGACCATCGTGCGGGGGCTGGAGTATTATACCGGGGCCGTGTTCGAGGCCGAACTGCTGCTCGACACGGTCGACGACAAGGGGCGCGCCGTGCGCTTCGGCTCGATCGGGGGCGGCGGCCGCTATGACGATCTGGTGGCGCGTTTCACCGGCGAGCGGCTGCCGGCGACGGGGTTCTCGTTCGGGGTGTCGCGGCTGGCCTCGGCCCTGCGCGCGGCCGGACGGGGCGATGAGGATGCGGTACGGGGGCCGGTGGTGGTCATCGTCTTCTCCGATGCCGACATGCAGCACTATCTCGACGCCGTGTCCGAGCTGAGGAATGCGGGGATCGCCGCCGAGCTTTATTTGGGTCGCGCGGGCATGAAGGCGCAGATGAAATATGCCGACCGCCGCGGCGCGCCGGCGGCCGTCATCCTGGGCGGAGACGAGATCGCGGCCGGACAGGTGACGGTCAAGGACCTGGACGCGGGCCGCGCCCTGGCCGCCGGTGTCAGTGACAATGAGGCCTGGAAAGCGGAGCGGCCGGGCCAGCAGGTCGTGGCGCGATCCGAACTGGTGGCGACCGTCGCCCGGATCGTCGCCCGGGCCCGCGCCGCGCTCTGACTTATCACTGATAAGTCGCTTAATGGCCGGGTTTAATCCGCCGGTTCGTTGACTTCGGTCAGAAAACGTCGTTATTGTGACGCACTCTGGCGGCGCAGCGTTTCGATGCAGCAGCAGCCTGAAGGCGTTTCGGGGAGGAAACGTCCGCTCGTCAAAGAGCGAAAGAGAGCCCGCCGCGACGATATTCCCCGCGGCGGGCTTTTTTGTGCCTGGAGCGCGGCGCTGCGCCGGTGATTGGTGATTGGTGACCTGGCTGGTCCATCCTGCCTGTCGCAGCCGGTGCTTGTCCGATCCACAAAGCCCACCAACCACCAATCACCAATCACCTCTTCTGCCGCCCAAAGAAAAAGGGGCCGGAGCGCTGGCTCCGACCCCTTTGCGTCGTTCAGGCTTCCGCCCCTACCAGATGCGGACCCGGTCTTCCGGGGCGAGATAGTATTTGTCGCCGGGCTGGACGTCGAAGGCCTTGTACCAGGCATCGGAGTTGCGGACCGGTCCGATGACACGGAACTCGGCCGGGCTGTGCGGATCGGTGGCGATCTGGTTGCGCAGGGCGTCCTCGCGGTACTTCGACTGCCATACCTGGGCCCAGCCGAAGAAGAAGCGCTGGTCACCGGTGATGCCGTCCAGCACCGGGGCGGGCTGGCCGTTCAGCGACAGGTGATAGGCCTCCAGACCCACGGCCACACCGGCGGCGTCGCCGATGTTCTCGCCCATGGTCAGGCCGCCCTGGACGGGGAAGCCGGGCAGGGGCTCGAACTGGTCGTACTGGGCCCCGAGGCGGGCGGTCAGGGCTTCGAAATTCGCCTTGTCCGCCGGGGTCCACCAGTTGCGCAGCACGCCGTCGCCGTCGGATTTGGAGCCCTGGTCGTCGAAGCCGTGGCCGATCTCGTGACCGATTACCCCGCCGATGCCGCCGTAGTTGACGGCTGCGTCGCCGTTCGGATCGAAGAACGGCGGCTGCAGGATGGCGGCCGGGAAGACGATCTCGTTGTTCGCCGAGTTGTAATAGGCGTTCACCGTCTGGGGGGTCATGCCCCACTCGTCCTTGTCGACGGACTCGTTCAGGCGGTTCAGCTGGTACTGCCACTGGAACAGGCCGGCGCGCTCACCGTTGCCGAACAGGTCGTCCGGGCGAATCTCAAGACCTGAATAGTCGCGCCATTTGTTCGGATAGCCGATCTTGACGGTGAATTTCTCCAGCTTCTCCTGGGCGGCAGCCTGGGTCTCTGCACTCATCCAGGTGTAAGTGCGGATACGGTTGCCCAGGGCGATGCGCAGGTTGGCGACCAGCTCTTCCATCTTGGCCTTGGATTCGGCCGGGAAATACTCGGCGACGTACTGGCGGCCGACCGCCTCGCCCAGCATGCCCTCTGCGAAGCTGATGCCGCGCTTGTCGCGGGGACGCTGCATCGGCTGGCCGTTGAGGTCGCGCGACCGGAACTCCCACTGGGCGTCGACGAAGCGGCGCGACAGGCGGCCGGCGGCGTCATCGACCGTATGGAAGGCCTGCCAGGCCTGAAGGACGTCCATCGGCGTTTCGGCATAGATCTCCGCCATACGGGGCATGGCGGTGTCCTGACGGACGATCAGCCGGGGGACCTCGCCGACGCCGACAGCGGCGTAATAGTCCTGCCAGGCGAAGCCCGGCGCTTCCGACGCCAGCTTGGTGATGGTGTACTCGTTGTAGGTCTCGTCACGGTTGCGGTTCTGGATCGGGGTCCAGTGGGCCTCTGCGATACGGGTTTCAAAGGCCACGATGGCAGCGGCGCTCTCGACCGGATTGTCCCAGCCGATCATCTCGAGCATGCGCGCGACATAGACTTGATAGAGCGCCTTCTTCTCGGCCCAGCGGGCTTCGAGATAGTAGTCGCGGTTCGGCAGGCCGATACCGGACTGGCCGGTCGAGACCACGTAACGGGTCGGGGCCTTCTGATCGATCGAGATGCCCGTCCCGAAGAGCGAGACGCCAACGCGGCCCTGGGTCTGACCCATATAGATGGCCATGGCGTCATGGGTGTTCGCGGCGCGGATGGCGGCGAGGTATGGCTGAAGCGGCTGGGCGTCGAGCGTCTCGAGCCGTGCCTCATCCATATAGGAGCGGTAGGCGTCGGCGATCTTCTGTTCATCGGAGCCGGTGGCCAGGTCGGTGCGTGCCACAAGAGCGTCGATCATCACCTTGACCCGGTTGTCCGACAGTTCACGCAGCAGGTTGAACGAGCCGTAGGAGGTGCGGTCCGAAGGGATCTGCAGCCGGTCCAGAGCCGCACCATTGGCATGGCGCATGAAGCTGTCGCCCGGGCGGACCGAGGTGTCGCGGCCGTTCAGGTCAAAGCCCCAGGTTCCGTAACTCGGAGCCTCGATGCCCTGGTAGCCGAGCACGGTCGCACCGTCGGCGGAAGCCTGGAACAGTTCGAAGACGGTGCAGCTCTCGTCGATGCAGGCGTGGCCGTGATCCGCGCCTCCGACCTGGGCGGAGGCCACGGACGCAGGGAGCAGCAGGGCACCAAGCGCCGCGCCGATGAGCAGTTTTTTCATGGGAATTTCCTCGACTTCGCGTCTCTTTCGGACCGCGTCATCGCAGACCCTACGCCCCGGGTCAGCCCTGTCGCCTGAATTTTTTGTCATCCGGGATGGAAAGCCCGACAGGACGGCGTTTCAGCCTGTAGGCTGACCCCGACGGAGGACGAATGGCGATTCACGGCGGCGGCGGCGAATACAAGGATCTGGTGGTCTTCCTGGCCGCCGCGGGTGTGGTCGTTCCGCTGTTCAATCGCCTGAAGATCAGTCCGGTCCTCGGGTTTCTCGCGGCCGGCGTGCTGCTGGGTCCGGACGGTCTGGCGCGCCTGGCGGATACCGCGCCCTGGCTTTCGTGGCTGACCATTTCGGACGCCGCCCAGATCCGGTCCCTGTCCGAGCTCGGCGTCGCCTTCCTGCTGTTCATGATCGGGCTTGAGCTGTCGTGGGAGCGGCTCAGGGCCATGCGCAGACTGGTGTTCGGCCTCGGCCTGACCCAGGTCGCGGCCTGTACCGTGGCGCTGGCGACGGTGTTTGTTTTCATGGGGCAGCCGCTGGTCTCGGCGGCGGTTCTGGGGATGGGCCTGGCCCTGTCGTCGACCGCCGTGGTCATGCCGGTCATGGCCGAGCGGGGCCGGATCAAGACGACGGCCGGACGTGCCACCTTCTCCATCCTTCTGGCCCAGGATCTGGCTGTGGCGCCGATCCTGATCACCGTCACGGTTCTGGCGGCGCTGGCCGGGAGCGGGGTCGGGCGTGATGATTTCGACCCGGCGATCCTGGGACCCGCGTTGTTCACCCTGGTCCCGGCCGCGATAGGGCTGGCACTTCTGGTCGTCCTTGGCCGGCTGGTGCTGCGACCCATGTTCCGATCGGTCGCGCGAGCCAAGGCCAGGGGGCAGGGGCAGGAGATGTTCATCGCCGCCAGCCTGCTGGTCGTCGTCGGTGCGGGGGTGGCGGCCCAGGCCGCCGGCCTGTCGATGAGTCTGGGGGCCCTGATCGCAGGGCTCCTGCTGGCCGAGACCGAGTTCCGCCGGGAGGTCGAGATTTCGATCGAGCCGTTCAAGGGGCTGCTGCTCGGGGTGTTTTTTGTCGGGGTCGGGATCAGTCTCGATCTCGATGCTGTCGCCGCCGATCCCGTCGGGGTCTTTGGCCTCGCCGCCCTGCTGACCCTGCTGAAGGCCGGGCTGATCTTCGGCATGGCCCGCCTGTGGGGCCTGAACAATCGCACCGCCATCGAGACAGCGCTGGTTCTGGGACCCGCAGGAGAGTTCGCCTTTGTCATCCTCGGGGCGGGTCTGGTCGAGGGGATTGCGTCGCCGGCCTTCACCCAGACCGTTCTGATCGCCGCGACCATCAGCATCTTCACCATACCGCTGATGGCCATGATCGCCGATCGGCTGCTGCAGCGCGTGGCTCCGGCCATGCCTGAGCTGCCGCCTGAGGCCCTCGAGACGCCGTCTGCGACCTCGGGCCAGGTGCTGATCGTCGGTTTCGGCCGGGTCGGGCGGCTGGTCGGGGAAATGCTGACCGAGCATGGCCAGGCCTTTCTGGCGATCGACGCCAACCCCGCGACCGTGGCCAAGGGCCGGAACGAGGGAGCCAATGTCTTCTATGGTGACGCCGGGCGGACCGAGATGCTGGTTCGATGCGGGATCGATACCGCGCGGGCCGTGGTCGTGACCATGGACGCACCGGCCAAGGTCGACGAGGTGGTTGTGGCCACGCGATCGCTGCGACCGGACCTGATCCTGATCGCCCGGGCCCGCGATCACAAACACGCCGCCCGCCTCTACGCCCTGGGCGTCACCGACGCCGTGCCGGAAACCACCGAGGCCAGCCTGCAACTGGCCGAAAACACCCTGGTCGACCTGGGCGTGCCCATGGGATTGGTGCTGGCCTCGATCCATGAGCGTCGGGACGCCTTCCGGCGGATCTTCCAGGAAGCCATGCCGGGGAGCGAGCATGCGCGCCTTCCGCGTGCCCTGCACTCGACCTTGCGCCGCTGAGCCGCAGCGAGGCCATCCAGCCGCGCAGGCGTTAACCGAATGACGAATGCCGTCGTTAACCCGGCTACCTCATTCTGGTCATCGTTGAGTGGTGAGAGACTCTTCCTCGCCTGACAGGCGAGTTGTCTGACTGCCTGTGCGTGCTCCCCGGATTTCCGGTCGCCCTGGACTACAGTTCCAAGGGCGGCGCACAGCCGTCGCCCAGTGAGTACGCGTTTCATGCCAGATACCCCCTTGCCCCCCGCCAAAGCCAGTGATCGCGAAAGCGAGACGCCACGTTTGAACCGCCGCCAGGCAGCCAAGGTCCGCACCCGCCAGAAGGTCCTGGAAGCCGCCCGCGCCCTGTTTGCCGAGCGGGGCTATGAGCAGGCGACCATCCGCGACATCGCCAAGGTTGCAGGTATGTCCACGGGCGCGGTGTTCGCCAACTTTCAGGACAAGGCCGAATTGTTCGAGGCTGTCCTGTCCGAGGATCTGCTGAAACTGGCCGAAACCATGCGGACCGCCGCAGCCGCCGAGACCTCTTTGCGCGCGCGCCTTCTGGCCGCCCTGACCGCCGGCTATCATGGCTCTCTGGAGCAGCTGCCCCTGGTCCAGGCCGTTGTCGCGCGCTCGTGGTTCCAGCCCGTCGCTGCCGAGATGCACACCCGCAGCGCCATCAAGCCGCTGATCATGGTCGTCTCCGACACCCTTCAGGCCGGGGTGCGGGAGGGCGAACTGCGCCAGGATGCCGATGGGCGCCTGCTGAGCGAGCTGATCTATGGGGCCTGGTTGTCCAACTATCGCGGTGCCGCCTATGACGGCTGGACGCTGGCGCAACTGACGACGCAGATCAGCAAGCAGATCGACATCATCCTGGCCGGACAGCTCAGCCGCCAGTAGGCGCAACACCGGCAAATCTTCCGAAAAGGCCGCGACGCTCGCCGTCGCGGCCGTTTTCGATGCCCGTCGCCGCGGCGCGTGCCCTGCTGGCGACCCACTGCGGACACCTGCGCCATTCCAAGGCGGACAGCCGGAACCGCCACGGTCGAACAGCGCTTGACTCATAACTCGACATATGGCGAGTTATGGAAATGACACGCCCTGCAAACGCTTCCAGCCAGACCCGCGTCCTGCTCGCCCGCTTCGCTGACCAACCTCAGGCGTGGCGATATGGTTATGAGTTGAGCAAGTTGACCGGGCTTGGGTCAGGCACCCTTTACCCGACCCTCGCCCGCCTGGCCGAACAAGGTCTTCTTGAGTCGGAGTGGAGGCCGTCGTTGCAGCCGGGTCGCCCTCCAAGGCACGCCTATCGACTGACGAATGCAGGGATAGAATTCGCCCGCGCCCAATCCGCCAAACCGGCCCAGCCGTCCAAATCGCGTTCCAGAGAGGCTTTGGCATGACCCGGCTCACGACACTGCTGTTCGATCTCGCCATCAAGGTCAGCCCTGCCGACCGGGAGGTCTGGTTCACGGCGATGCAGACGGAGTTCGAGTTCATTCCGGCGCCGCAGCGACTTCGCTTCGCAAGCGGCTGTCTGGCGGCGGCGCTTGTCTGGCGCGTCTGGACGCCGGACGGCGTGCGCGGCGTCACCCGGGGCGGCCTTGTCGCGGCCAGCGCGTCCCTGGCCGGGCTGGTCACGATCCATGCCCTGCGCGGGACGTTTGGGCCGCTCGATCCGATGATGACGGCGCTCGGGTTCGCTTATGCGGTGGGCGCCGCCGCAACGGCCCGGTGGGGCCTTCGCGGCATGTCGGTCTTCGCACTGGCAGGCCTCGCGCTGAACACCGTGTTCGTGTCGGCATGGGCGGGCGGCGCCGCTGAGCCGCCGGGGTTTGTCCGCGCCTTGTCCCTGGAGGCCTTGCTGATCCTGGCGACCTTCCTGGGGATCGCCGCCTCGGCTCATGTCCTGGCCCGTCGCCTTGAGCGCAGCGTATGACCCGGAAAGCCATGTGGCTGCTGACGTCCCTGGGCCTGCTCCTGGGCGTCCTGCACCTGACGCTCACGCTTCCAATGTACGGACGCCTGTCGCTCGAGGCGCTCTGGTTCGCCGGCAGCGGCTTGGCCGTCGTCTGCTGCGCGCTCATGAACATTGTCGCCCTGCGCAGCCGCGCGCCGTCGGGTCGGTGGGCGGTCGTGATCGCCAACCTGCTGATCGCGGCCTTCTTCGCGGCGGCCTGGCCCTTGCTGCCGAGCCCCCAGGTGGCGGCGGGCTTCACAATCTTTATCGCCCTCGCCGCCTGTTTCGGCCCGATCACCGTGTGGCGGGAGAAAGCCGCTCAGCGCCCGCTCAAGACCTGAGGCGTGCACAATCCCGCGGGCCTCGCGACCTTCCGCTTCGGTAGCCTCAACTCTTCCATCTCAGCACCGCCGCCTTCACAGGATTGGCGAAGGCCCGCCCCTCGGCGCGGGACCGGATCCACTCGCGTTTCAGCTGCTGGTACCATTTGGCCTGTCTGTCGGCATCATCGATCCAGATCAGGGCCGGGTCGTAACGGAGGCCTTCATTCTGCAGGTTCACCATGCCGCCGTCCTGCTTCAGGAAGGCGACGACGCCCATGCGCAGGAAGGGCCTGGCGAGGCTGAACACCCAGTGGTCGGACCAGAAGATCTGGGTGATCGTCGTCCTGGTGTCTGTCCGGGGGGTCAGGCAGGTCAGGGCCAGCACCTGTCTGGGCCCGACCTGAATGTGTTCCCAGCGATAGCCGGGCAGGCGGAAGGTGATCTCGGTCGCGGGGGCACCGCCGAGCAGCCGGTAGGCCCGGCTGTTCGTTGAGGGCGCGTGGCGCACCATGGCGAAACCGTGCTCGCGCGGCTCGAAGGCCTTGGCCTTTTCATGCATCGACTGTGCCGACCGCCACCACCACTGCTGATGCACATAGGGGCCGTGGGCCGGGTCCATCAGGCCGACGACGGCATGGTCGACATGGGCGTCGAAATCCATCGACTCGACCATCTTCGCCTCACCCCCGACGACGCCGGGAAACAGGGGCGGCTCGTGGTCGGGATCGGGCGCGGTGCGGGGGTCGGAGGCCATCCAGACAAAGACCATCCCCTGGCTTTCGCGGACGGGATAGGACCGCACCCGGATGCGATCGGCCTCATAGGCCTGGTCCTCGACCAGGGAGGGGATGGCGGCACAGACGCCGTCCGGGCGGAACCGCCAGCCGTGGTAGCAGCATTCGATGGTCTCGCCCTCGCCCGGCTTTTCGACCAGTCGTCCGGCGGACAGGGGCGCGGCGCGGTGCGGGCAGATGTCGCGCATCGCATAGACCTGACCCGCGCGGGTCCGTCCGACCAGCACCGGCTCGCCCAGCAGTTCGTGGCGCTTGAGCGAGGCGGGGGCGACGTCGCGCGAAAGGGCGACGAAATACCAGGCGTCCAGCACAAACCCGGTGCCGAAGGCAGCCGGCGGGGCCTTGGCTTCGGGGGAACTGGCGGAGAGGGGGGCGCTGTCGGCTGGGCTCATGCGAACACTTTAGCGGGACGCGACGGTGAAGTCTTGACCGGCCGCATCCAATCGCGCCCTGTGTGACGACCCGTGGAGAGACGCGGGCGTATCGCCCGACCGCCGAGGGACAGACCATGAAGACCTTGACCGCCATCGCCGCCCTCGCCGGGGCCATCGCCTTTGCTACCGGCGCGCCCGCCCTTGCCCAGGCGCACGGCGACCATGGCCACCACCCGGCCCCCGCGCAGGCCGGGGCCCCGGAAGCCGGCCACGCCCATGCCCATGCCGACTTCGAGTCGGGCCGGTTCCATGTCCGCGTCGACGGACCCGGGCACCCGGTCGGCGACGTCATAATGATCCCCGGCCTGTCCTCGTCGCCCCACGCCTTTGACCTGCTGACCGAGGAGCTGAAGGGCCGCTACCGCGTCCACCGCATTCATGTGCAGGGCTTTGCCGGCGCGCCCGTCGGGGACAATGCCACAGGTCCCGTCGCCGCCCCGGTGGCCGAGGAGCTGGCCCGTTATATCGCCGAACAGGGGCTGAACAGGCCGGCGGTGATCGGCCATTCGATGGGCGGGAGCATCGGCATGATGCTGGCAGCGCGCCATCCCGACAGTGTCGGCAGGCTGATGGTCGTCGACATGATCCCCTTCATGGGGGCGATGTTCGGTGGTGCCGCGGCAACCCCGGAGAACGTCGCGCCTATGGCGGACCAGATCTATACCGGCATGACAACCGCACCCGAGGAGTCCTACCGGCAACAGGCCGCCGCCGCCGTGACCGGGATGATCCGGACGGAGTCCCTGCGCGCCGGACCGCTGCAGGACTCGGCCCGCAGCGACCGGGCGGTCTCCGCGTCGGCCTATCGCGAGCTGATCGTCACCGATCTTCGGCCGGAGCTGCCCCGGATCACGGCCCCCACAACCGTCCTCTATGTGGCCTTCGACTTTCCGGGCATGACGCCCGCGATAACCGACGGCATCTATGGGGCCTCGTTCGCCAACCTGCCCGGCGCGACCCTGACCCGGATCGATGACAGCGCCCATTTCATCATGCTGGACCAGCCGGTCCGTTTCGCGGCAGAGGTGAAGGCGTTTCTCGAATAGGCCTGCGAAGCGTCATGGTTTCGGCGGAAAATGCCCTCACAGTCCTGTGAGTCGTGCGGGGCGGTTCCCGCGCGCGCCGCGACCGGCTAAGAGCGGGGCGGGTTTGATGAGGTTTCGATGGCGGGCTTCGACTTCAGCTTCGGACGTGGCGGCGGTGCGGGGCCGCAATCCGAACGCACGCCGATGCAGCGCGTTCTCTACTGGGGCACGGTTCTGGCCGTCTGGGGGGCGATCTTCCTGGTGGTCTTCTTCGCCGTCTTCGCCCGGGACCTGCCTGACACCTCGACCCTGTACAATGTCGATCGCCAGCCCTCGATCACGTATCTGGACCGCAACGGTGCCCTGATCGCGGTGCGCGGCACCCAGCAGGCCCCGCCGGCCGATCTGGACGCCCTGCCCGACTATGTGCCCGCGGCCTTCATCGCCATCGAGGACCGGCGCTTCTATTTTCACCCCGGCTTCGACCCGATCGGCATGAGCCGGGCCATGGCGGCCAATATGCGCGCCGGTCGCGTGGTCCAGGGCGGCTCGACCCTGACGCAGCAGCTGGCCAAGAACCTGTTCCTGTCCCCCGACCAGAACATGAAGCGCAAGGTCCAGGAGCTGATGCTGGCGGTCTGGCTGGAGATGAAATTCTCGAAGCAGGAGATCCTCGCCCTGTATCTGAACCGCGTCTATTTCGGTGCCGGGGCCTATGGGATCGAGGCGGCCTCGCAGCGCTATTTCGACAAGAGCGCCAAACAGCTGACGGTCGGGGAGGCGGCCTTGCTGGCCGGGCTTCTCAAGGCGCCGTCGCGCTATTCACCCGTGTCCGAGAGCGAACGGGCGGCCACGCGCGCCACCGTGGTGCTGAACGAGATGGTCGATGCCGGTGTCATCACGCCCGAACAGCGCGCCGCCGCCGTGACCGAGCCGGTCCGCGTCTCGCGCACCCTGGCCACCCAGCACGCCCAGTATTTCATCGACTGGCTGGACAAGCAGATCCGCGAACTGGTCGGCGAGCCGACCGAGGACATGATCGTCGAGACCACGCTGGACCTGACCCTCCAGACCCAGGCCGAGCGGGTGGTGCGCCGTATCCTCGACCGCGACCGCTCCAGGGGTGTGCAGCAGGCTGCACTGGTCGCGCTGGACGGCGAGGGCCGGGTCCGGGCCATGATCGGCGGTGCCTCCTATGCCGAAAGCCAGTTCAACCGGGCCACCGATGCGCGCCGCCAGGCCGGGTCCGCCTTCAAGCCGTTCGTCTATCTGACAGCGCTGGAGACCGGCTACACGCCCGAGACCATGGTCAATGACGCCCCGATCCGCATCGGCAACTGGTCGCCGAGCAACTATTCGGACTCGTTCGCCGGCGAGATGACCATGGCCCAGGCCGTGGCCCAGTCGACCAATACCATCGCCGCCGGCATGGCGGACCAGATCGGGCGGGACAATGTCGCCCGCACTGCCCGTCGTCTGGGGATCACCAGCCGGATCGGGCTGGAGCCGGCCATGGCGCTGGGGGCCGTCGAGGTCTCGCCGCTGGAAATGGCCCAGGCCTATGACGCCTTCGCCAATGGCGGCAAGCGGGTCACGGCCTTCGGCATCAGCCGGATCCGTTCGCCCCAGGGCCGGGTGATCTACCAGCGGGCCAGCCGCGAGGCCGGGCCGGTTCAGGCCATCTCGAACCCGTACCTCTACTATCAGAACCAGATGCTGCGTGGCGTCATGACCTCGGGCACGGGCCGCGCGGCGGCCATCGCCGGCCGGGATATCGCGGGCAAGACGGGCACCACCTCGGACTACAAGGACGCCTGGTTCGTCGGCTATACCGGCGGCTTCGTCACCGCCGTCTGGGTCGGCAAGGACGACAATACCGCCATGCGCGGTGTCACCGGCGGCTCGTCCCCGGCGGCCATCTGGCGCGGCTTCATGGAGGCGGCCCTGCCGCGCCTGAATGCCCCGGCCATCCCGGACGGCCCGGCCATGCCCGAAGGCTGGGTGCCGCCGAGCCCGGTCGAGAACCTGATCGGCCGCATCGGGGATATCTTCGGCGACAGCCCGCCGGCCGAGGTCGATCCCGTTGACGAGGCCCAGCTGGAGCCGATGCCGCGCGAACCGGCGCCGCCGCGCCGTACCGAGCCCGGGCCGGCCGTGGTGCGCCCGACGGCGCCCCAGCCGCAGCGCGACACGCCGGATCAGCGGCCGGAACCCGCGCCGCCGCCGGAGAAGAAGGCCGAGCCGCTGTTCTTCTGAGTGGCTGGCTCCTTCCCCATGCCGCTCATCCCCGCGAAAGCGGGGACCCGGTTCTGTCCAGCCTGACTCCGGCGTTTCAGGACTGGCGGTCGAAGCCAACGGGACTCTCCGTTCACCCAAAGCCCTGGGTCCCCGCTTTCGCGGGGATGAGCGGACCGTGAGGCAGGCTAGCGGCCGACGGCGTGAAGCGCGGGCCCGTTCTCGCGCAGCCATTTGCGGAACGGGCGGTGGTCGCCGACCAGGCGCTGGACCACGGCCCAATAGGCGGGGCTGTGGTCGGCGTGGACCAGATGGGCCACCTCATGGGCGGCCAGATAGTCGATCACCGCGGGCGGGGCCATGACGACGCGCCAGCTGTAGCGGATCGAGCGGTTGTGCGGGCTGCAGGAGCCCCAGCGGGATTTCGGATCGGCGATCGACATCTTCACCGGGCGTTGGCCCAGGGTGCGGAGATGGATATCGGTGCGGGTCTGGAGCGTGTCCCTGGCCACCCGCTTGAACAGGTTTTCGACCCGGCGCGCATAGGCCTCGCCCTCGCCGCCCGAGGCGATCAGGGGACCGTCGGCGTCCTCGGTCAGGCGGGCAGCGCCGGCGCCACCGGTGGAGATCAGCCGCGTCGGCCGGCCAAACAGGTCGATGACCGCCCCGGGCGCGATCGGCGTGCCCTGCGGCCGTTCGGCCAGCCGTTCGCGCATCCAGTCGGCCTTGGTGCGGGCGAAGGCCACGACCTCGGCCAGTTTGCGTTCGGACGGGGCGATCAGCACGGCCTCACCCGCGCGGGCGTCGATACGGATCGACAGCCGGCGGGCGCGCGGATTGACCGACAGCCGGGCCGTCAGTCCTTCAAGCGGCAGCCGCTGGCCGTTCCGGTACTGCAACTATGGCCTCGTTCTTCGCAATGAAGTCGCGCACCCGCGGATAGATCTCGTCGCGGAAGCGGCGTCCGTTGAAGACGCCATAGTGGCCGACATCGGGGTGAACATACAGCACCCGTCGGTCGTCCGGCAGGCCTGTGCACAGGGTATGGGCGGCCTGGGTCTGGCCGACGCCCGAGATGTCATCCTGCCCGCCCTCGACCGTCATCAGGCCGATGTCAGTGATGCCCGTCAGATCGACCTTGCGGCCGCGATGCTCCAGCAGGCCGCGCGCCAGCAGGTGCTGCTGGAAGACGATGTCGATGGTCTGGAGATAGAATTCCTCGGTCAGGTCCAGCACCGAGAGATATTCGTCGTAGAAGGCCTCGTGCTTCTGGGCCCCGTCGCCGTCGCCCGAGACCAGGTGGCCGAAATAGTCGCGATGGGCGTCGACGTGCTTGTCCTCGTTCATGGACATGAAGCTGTAGAGCTGGACGAAGCCTGGATAGACCCGCCGTCCGAAGCCCGGATAGGGCCAGGGCACGGTGTGGATCATGTTGGATTTGAACCAGGTGAAGGGCTTGGCCTCTGCCAGCTGGTTGGTCACCGTCGGCGACAGGCGGGCATCGATCGGCGAGCCCATGAAGGTCATGGAGGCAGGCCGGTTCGGATCCTTGTCTGCCGCCATCAGGGCGCAGGCGGCCAGCACCGGCGGTCCGGGCTGGCAGACGCCGACGACATGGGCGCGGGGCCCGATCTGGCCCAGCATGGTCCGGACGTGGTCGATATAGTCGAAGAAGTCGAACCGGCCTTCGAGCATCGGCACCTGACGGGCATTGACCCAGTCGGTGACATAGACGTCGTGGTCCTGGAGGAAGCCCTCGACCGTGCCGCGCAGCAGGGTGGCGTAATGGCCCGACAGGGGAGCGACGATCAGCACCGCCGGGGCGGCCGTGGGCTTGCCCGCCCGTTTCAGGTCGCCGAGATGGCGGGCGAACCGCACCAGCCGGCACCAGGGCGAGGACCAGATCACCTGTTCGGTGGTGCGCACCGGCTTTTCGCCGATCGTAATGGTCTCAAGGCCCCACGCGGGCTTGCCGTAACGACGCGTCACACTCTCGAACAGGCCGGCCGAGGCGAAGGCCGTGCGGCCGATCGCGGTGTCCGAGGCCGGATTGAAGGGAGAGGTCCAGAACTGGCGGGCCAACTGGGCCCCGAACCGGAACGGCGTCGCCGTATGATAGGCGAGCTCGTGAAGCGAATAGAGCATGGAATCCCTGGGACGACCCTGCCGTTATGCGGCAGAGCACCATAGAACGCATTGCACTGCAAAAAGATTTATTCCTCTCCCAAGCGAAGCGAAGGGGGAGGGGGACCGCGCGAAGCGTGGTGGAGGGGTGGTTGGATCAGGACGCCGGAGCGTGGGGCCGGCGCCCCTCCACCGCTTCGCGGTCCCCCTCCCCCGATGGGGGAGGATTACCCCCGCGCCATGGCCTGTTCGATGACCCGGGCCGCATTGGCGGGCCCCAGATCGTGGCCCAGGGCGCTTCGCATCCGGCCGTCCGGGCCCATCAGATAGATGGTCAGCGAGTGGTTCATCGCATAGCCCTCGCCCTCACCGACCTTCTGGTAGACGGCCCTGTAGGCCGTGGCGGCGGCCCGGACCTGTTCCGGCGTGCCGGTCAGGCCGATGACGCCCTCGGGAAAGCCGTCCGAGGACAGATAGTCCTTCAGCGCCTGCGGGGTGTCACGCTCCGGGTCGATCGAGATGAAGACGATCTGGATGCCGTCGGCCCGGTCCCCCAGCGCCTTTTTGGTCGCCTCGAGCATCTGCAAGGTGGTCGGGCAATAGTCCGGGCAATAGGTGAAGCCGAAGAAGACCAGCGACCATTTCCCGTTCAACAGGGTCTGGTCGACGGTCTGACCGTCCTGATTGACCAGCTGGAAGAGGCCGCCGACGTCGGGCTGGCCCGTTGAGCTGATCTGGCCCGAGGCCAGACTGCCATCTTCGCGATCGGTCACCATCACGATGGTCCCGACCGCCACAATGGCGGCGAGGGCGACACAGGCGCCAGCGAACAGCAGGATGGACCGGCGCGGCATCATGGCCCCCTCAAAAACGCGCACGCGGGCGCACGACAGGTCTATAGAAGAGAGGTGAGCCTGTCCCAAGAGCCTCAAAAGCCGCAGTCAACGTCCGCGTCCGATGATCCGGGCGGTGTCCCGGCCTGGCGTAACCTGCCGCGCCGCAGCCGGGGCCTGTCCCTGCGCACCCTCGTCATCCTGCGCTGGATGGCCATCTTCGGGCAGAGCGCGACGATAGGCACGGCGACCCTCTATTTCCATTTCGACCTGCCGTTGTGGGGCTGTCTGGCCGCCATCGCCGCCAGTGTGGTGATGAATCTGAACGCCACCGCCCGGCTGAACCGGAGCGACGGATCCCTGCCCGATGGCCGGCAGACGGCGGCGCATCTGGGATTCGACATCCTGCAACTGTCGATCCTGCTGGGGCTTACCGGCGGGCTGCAGAACCCCTTCTGTCTGCTGCTGGTCGCCCCGGCAACGGTGGCGGCGGCCTCGCTGCCGGGACGGCAGGCCGCGCTCATGGGGTTGATGGTGCTGGCTGCGACGGTCAGCCTGTTCTTCATCGCCCTGCCGCTGCCCTGGCAGGCGGGGACCGAGCTGAACCTGCCGCCGCTCTACAAATTCGGCATCGGCATGGCGCTGGTGACGGGGGTGATCTTCACCTCGGCCTATGCCTGGCGGGTGGCAGCGGACGCCGAGAAGCTGGAACTGGCCCTGGCCACGACCCAGGACGTCCTGCAACGCGAGCAGCGGCTGGCGGCCCTCGGCGGGCTGGCAGCGGCGGCCGCGCATGAACTGGGCACGCCGCTGGCGACCATCCAGGTGGTGGCCAAGGAGTTGCTGCGCGCCTCTGCCAAGGACGGCCCGGCGGCCGAGGATGCGGCCCTGATCCTGCAACAGGCCGAGCGCTGCCGCGAGATTCTCAAACGCCTTTCGCAACAGCCTGAGGAGGGCGAGACGGCCTTCGCCGAGGTCGGGCTGAAAGCCCTGCTGGAAGAGGTGGTCGAGCCGCATCGCGGTTTTGACCTTGCCTTCGAGGTCTCGGTGCGCACGGCCTCGGGCGAGCCCGTGCCGCGCGTGCGCCGTCTGCCCGAGGTGGTTCACGGCCTGTCGACCCTGGTCGAGAACGCCGCCGATTTTGCCGGCTCGAAGGTGCGGGTACGGGCGCTTGTCGACGCCGGTTTCATCGAGATCGAGGTCGTCGACGACGGACCCGGCTTTCCCGCCGACATCCTGCCGCGTCTGGGCGAGCCCTATGTGACCAGCCGGCCCCAGGGCAAGGCGCGCCGCGCGCTGGCGGCCCAGATCGCCGGCTCGGTCGCAGCCGCTGCGCCGGGCCGCAAGGGACGGAAGGGGGCCAAGGCCGGGCCGGTGCCCGAGACCATCGCGCCCAGCCAGGGCGGGATGGGACTGGGCTTCTTCATCGCCCGCACCCTGCTGGAACGCACCGGCGGCAAGGTCTTTGTCGGTCCCGGCGACGGGGGACAGACCCCGGCGAAGGGCCAGCCCAAGGGCGCGCGGGTGGCGGTACGCTGGTCCCGCCCGGCGCTGGAAGTGCCGTCGTGATGTCGCACCCCCCGTCTGAACCTTGACCGTCGCCGTACCCTTACCGACTTGAGCAGAGCTGGAGACGCCTGATGCCTGATACCGAAGCCCGGATCGCCGCCCTCGCCGACAAGACCCTGCTGGTGCTGGACGACGACAATGCCCTGCGCACCCGTCTGGGCCGCGCACTGGAAAGCCGCGGCTTCGAGGTGACGCTTGCGGCCTCGCTGGCCGAGGCCTTCGAGGCGCTGAAGACCTCCGTGCCTGCCTTCGCCGTTCTGGACATGCGGCTGGAGGACGGCAACGGGCTGAAGGTGGTCGAGGCCATCCGCGACCGGCGCGAGGACGCCCGCATCATCATGCTGACCGGCTATGGCGCCATCGCCACGGCCGTGGCGGCGGTCAAGGCCGGGGCCGTCGACTATCTGCAGAAGCCCGCCGACGCCGACGATGTGGTCAAGGCCCTGCTGGCCACCGGCGAGGCCCCCGAGCCGCCCGACAATCCGATGAGCGCCGACCGCGTGCGCTGGGAGCATATCCAGCGGGTCTATGAGCTGTGCGACCACAATGTCTCGGAGACGGCGCGCCGGCTGGGGATGCACCGGCGGACGTTGCAGCGGATTTTGGCGAAGCGGGCGCCGCGCTGACATCGCCACTCTCCCTCCCCAGGAAGGGGAGGGAGAAGCAAAACAAAAGGCCCCGGTGTTTGCACCGGGGCCTTCTGCTTTTCAGACGTGACGCCGCGTCCTAGCGACGGCTGCGACCACGGTCGCGGTCACCGCCGCCTTCACGCTTGGGACGGCCGCCGGTGTCGTCGGACAGCGGGGGCTCGCCGCGTTCGGCGCGCTCGGCGTTGATCTTGTCGGTGATGTCCTCGCCGGTGGTCTGGTCGACGACCTTCATCGACAGCTTGGTCTTGCCGCGATCGTCCATGCCGAGGAACTTCACCTTGACCTCCTGGCCTTCGCTCAGGACGTCGGTCGGGTTGGCGACGCGTTCCAGGGAGATCTGGGACACGTGGACCAGGCCGTCCTTGGCACCGAAGAAGTTCACGAAGGCGCCGAAGTCGACGACCTTCACGACCTTGCCGGAATAGATCATGCCGGGCTCGGGCTCGGACACGATCGAGGAGATCCAGTTCTTGGCGGCGTCGATCTTCTCCTGGTCCGAGGCAGCGATCTTCACCGTGCCGTCGTCCTCGATGTTGATCTTGGCGCCGGTCTTTTCGACGATCTCGCGGATGATCTTGCCGCCGGTGCCGATGATGTCGCGGATCTTGTCGGTCGGAACCTTGATCGACTCGATCTTGGGCGCGTATTCGCCCAGCTCGGTGCGGGCACCGTCGATGGCCTTGTCCATCTCGTCGAGGATGTGCATGCGGCCGGCCGAAGCCTGGGCGATCGCCTTGCGCATGATCTCTTCGGTGATGCCCGCGACCTTGATGTCCATCTGCAGCGAGGTGATGCCTTCGCGCGTGCCGGCCACCTTGAAGTCCATGTCGCCGAGGTGATCTTCGTCACCCAGGATGTCGGACAGGATGGCGAACTCGCCCGAGGGCTCGAGGATCAGGCCCATGGCGATGCCCGAGACGGGGCGAACCAGCGGCACACCCGCATCCATCAGCGCCAGCGAGGAACCACAGACGGTGGCCATCGAGGAGGAGCCGTTGGACTCGGTGATCTCCGACACCAGACGGATGGTGTAGGGGAAGTCTTCCGACGACGGCAGCATGGGACGGATCGCCCGCCAGGCCAGCTTGCCGTGACCGATTTCCCGACGGCCTGCGCCGCCCATCCGGCCGGTCTCGCCGACCGAATAGGGAGGGAAGTTGTAGTGGAGGAGGAATTTCTCCTTGTAGGTCCCGCTCAGGGCGTCGACGTACTGCTCGTCCTCGCCGGTGCCGAGGGTGGCGACCACGATGGCCTGGGTCTCACCGCGGGTGAACAGGGCCGAGCCGTGGGTGCGCGGGAAGACGCCGACTTCCGAGACGATGGCGCGGACCTTGTCGAGGGCGCGGCCGTCGACGCGGTGGCCGTTGTCGATGATGTCGCGACGCAGGACGTGGGCTTCACATTCCTTGAAGGCCGCACCGAATTTGGCGGAATCGACGCCGTCCGGGTTTTCGTCGGTTTTCACCAGCTGGGCGGCGGCGGCCTTCTTGGCGGCATCGACGCCCGAGCGGCGCTCGTATTTGCCGGCGTGGGTATAGGCGGCCTTGATGTCCTCGCCGACCAGCTTCTGGATGGCGGTGACGACGTCAGAGTGATCCTCGGCGGTGAAGTCGAAGGGCTCCTTGGCGGCGTGTTCGGCCATTTCGATGATGGCCTCGATCACCGGCTGCATGCCGCGATGCGCGAACATCAGGGCGTTCAGCATGATCTCTTCCGACAGCTCCTTGGCCTCGGATTCGACCATCATCAGGGCGTCGAGCGTGCCGGCGACGACGAGGTCGAGCTGGCTGTCGTTCATCTGGTCGAGGGTCGGGTTGAGGACGTATTCACCGTCGATGTAGCCGACGCGCGCGGCACCGATCGGGCCCATGAAGGGCACGCCCGACAGGGTCAGGGCGGCGGAGGCGGCGACCAGGCCGACGATGTCCGGGTCGTTCTCCATGTCGTGCTGCAGCACGGTGACGACGACCTGGGTCTCGTTCTTGAAGCCCTTGACGAACAGGGGGCGGATCGGACGGTCGATCAGGCGGGAGACGAGGGTCTCCTTTTCGGTCGGACGGCCTTCACGCTTGAAATAGCCACCCGGGATCTTGCCGGCGGCGAAGGTCTTTTCCTGGTAGTTGACGGTCAGCGGGAAGAAATCCAGGCCCGGCTTGGGCGCGCGGCCGTAGACGACGGTGGCGAGGACGACGGTCTCGCCGTAGGTGGCCAGAACGGCGCCGTCAGCCTGACGGGCGATGCGGCCCGTTTCGAGGGTCAGCGGGCGTCCGGCCCAGTCAATCGTCTTGCGTTTGATATCGAACATGTTTCGTCTTTCGTATCCCGCGGGCGAATTCCACGCGGGGTCCCATCAGTGGGTGGAGCGTCGGGCGTTCAGTCCTTCGGTCCATGGGTCCCCGCGCCATCGCGGAAAACCCGGGAGAAGAGGACCGGTATGGCCCTCGCGTCAGTATCCTCGGGAACCCGATTCACGGCCCCGGCGCGAACGCCTCGACCGACCGGGTTCCTGCGCCGGAAGTCCGGCGGCGCGCCGGTCTCTGGATGCGGAAAGAGGCGCGGACATGGCCCGCGCCCCGAAACTCATCCGCTTTCTGTGCCTAGCGGCGCAGGTTCAGCTTGCCGATCAGAGCGGTGTAGCGCTCGCGATCAACCTTGCTGAGGTGGTCAAGAAGGCGACGACGCTGCGAGACCATCTTGAGCAGGCCGCGGCGCGAGTGGTTGTCCTTCTTGTGGGTCTTGAAGTGGTCGGTGAGGTTGGCGATGCGTTCCGAAAGGATCGCGACCTGGACCTCGGCCGAGCCGGTGTCGCCGGCGGAGCGGGCGTTATCGGCGATGACTTCGTTCTTACGCTCGGGCGTAATCGACATCGGGTGTCCTTTCCTTGCCCTACCGCGCTAAGCGCTACTTGAGGGCAGTTAGAGGTTAAATACGCGGTCGGGTTCGAGTCGACCGGCCCGCAACTGACCGAGAGCGACGAGGGTCTGACCCTGAAAGGCTGAAACGGTTCTGGAGCCGTCCCGAAGGCGGCCTTTGAGCGTTTCGACCTGTCGGGGGAGCAGAACGATCGGTCGTCCCTGACGAAGCGAGAAGGCGTCCTGATCCGTCACGGCCAGCTCCGGGATGTCGTCCAGGGCGGTCGCGACGGGAAGCAAGCCTTCCGAGGCGGCGTCCCTATGCACCAGATCGGTCAGGAAATCCAGCGTGACGGCGTTTTCCGTCGAGAACGGTCCGACCCGCTCACGGCGCAGGGCGGAAACATGCCCCTCGGCCCCGAGAACTGCGGCCAGATCTCGCGCGAGGGACCGGACATAGACGCCCTTGCCGGTGCGGATCGTGAGCTCGACATGGTCGACGTCGGGCGCGTCGCTGACCGTGGCCTCGTGGATCATCACCCGGCGACTGGCCAGTTCGAAATCGGTTCCCTCGCGGGCCAGGTCATAGGCGCGCTGGCCGTCGACCTTGATGGCGCTGAACTGCGGCGGCACCTGATCGATCTCGCCGACGAATGCCGGCAGGGCCGCCCGCACCGCCTCGACATCCGGTCGCACGTCCGAGCGGCCGGTGATCTCGCCCTCGCGGTCGAGGCTGTCCGTCGAAATCCCCCAGTTGAGGGTGAAGCGATAGACCTTCTGCGCCTCCATCATGAAGGGGACGGTCTTGGTCGCCTCACCCAGGGCGATGGGCAGGATGCCGGAGGCCAGCGGGTCGAGGGTGCCGGCGTGGCCGGCCTTCTGCGCATCGAACAGGCGGCGGACTTTGGATACGGCCTCGGTGGAGCCCATGCCGAACGGCTTGTCGAGACAGACCCAGCCGTTGACGATCTCGCCCTTCTTGCGGCGGCCCATCAGGGCTGACCGTCCTCTTTGTCGTCATCCTCGAACGGCGAGACATAGACGTCGGCGCGGACGCGGGGGTCGTCGAGCAGGCGGTTCAGGCGTTCGGCGGCGGCGAAGCTCTCGTCATGGCGGAAGCGCAGGTCGGGGGTGAACCGCATGTCGATATGCCGCCCGAGCGCGCCGCGCAGGAATTTGGCGTGCAGGTTCAGAGCCTTGATGATCTCTTCGATATGGCCCGCGACGGGGGCGGTCTCGACGCCGGCACCCAGGGGCTCGACGAAACAGGTGGCGTGTTTCAGGTCGGGCGACAGCCGGACCTCGGTGACGGTGACCGAGACCCCGATCAGGGCCGGGTCGCGGATCTCGTTCTCGCGCATCACCTCGACGAGGGCGTGGCGGATCATTTCGGAAGCGCGCAGCTGGCGCTGGCTGACCGTGCCGGCCTTGGCGGCGGGCTTTTTGGGTTTGCGGTTGCTCATGTCGACTCCAGTCGCCCGCCGGGGATCGGACCCGGTCTGGAAAAAGCGAAGGGGCGGGGTCTAGTCCCGCGGGCGCGCTGTGTCCAATTCGGCCCGGTCGAGGCTGGCGATGACTTCTCCCGCCGTGACCGCGCGCATCGGCCTTACCGGCACACCGCCCGCGTTCAGGACCCGCGCCATCCAGCTGTTGCAGATGTAGCCGATCCAGAAGGTCTCCCGGCTGGCGAAGAACCGGGCGCCGGCCCCGGGTCGGGCGGTGGTCAGGCGTGGGCGACCGTCTTCCAGGGCGAGGGAGGTCTCGATCCGCGACCGCATGGTATCGAAACCGGATTGCGATAGCCGCACGGTCCGGTGACTGTCAGGCGCGAACCGGCGTCTTGGGTCTCCCGCCTCGGGGTCCAGCATCACCACCGAGGGGTTACCGGGCCTGAAGAAGGCCCGGGCACCGTCGAGCAGCCGCCCTTCCATCGGGCTCTCGTCGACAAAAAACTTCGCGTCGCCCCAGCCGATCAGGACCCAGTCGCCGGGACCCAGCGTCCGTGACGCCCGCGCCAGCGGCCCACCGCCCGCCTCAAGACGCGCGCGCGGAACGGCCAGGTCGGTGTGAAAGCCGTTGTTCAATATGTGAATCTCGACCCCGCCGGTCCCCGTGGCCGGAAACCGTGACGGGTCGCCCGGAAGGGTCCAGGTCCACAGGGCCGCGACCACCCCCAGGGTGCCGGCCAGCACGATCGGCGCGGGCGTCACGGCCCGCCTGGGCATCACGTCGCCGGGACGGGTGCCTTCTCGGGCGTCTCTGCCGCGGCGGGCGCGGGCGCTTCGGCCGGTGCTTCGGCCGGCGCTGCCTTCTCCGCCCGCTCTGCCTCTGCCTTGGCCTTGCCTTCGGCCATGCCCTGCTCGAAGCCGGCCTTCATTTCGTCGCAGCCGCCGAGCGCGAGGGCGGCCAGTCCGAGGCCAGCGAGCACAGTGATACGTTTCATGGTCGTCTCCCTTGATCAGCAAAGCTTACCGCACCGAACCGATCTGGCAAGATCGCCCGGGGGCTCGAACTAGCGGGCGCGGAGACGCCATACGCCGCAGAGATCCGCGACCGGCGCTTCCGGACCCGGCCGGGCGGCGGCCCGGAACAACATCAGGTCGACCCGGTCACGACGATGTAACAGGGCGACCAGGCCCGGGACATCGCCGCCGCACAGCGCGGAGGGCTTCACCGGCTCGCCGCGCGTCACAGGGATGATCCGGCGCAGTTCGATCTGGGCGTTGGCGGGGGCTTTCAGTCGGCCGGCGAAGGTCTGGCCGAAGACAAAATGATCGCGTCCGGCGGCGATGCGCAGGGGGGCGGTCCGGAAGCTGTGGCCCGTATCGAACCGCACCATGGCACCTGCGAAGGTCGCGCCGCCCAGGGCCGCGCGTGCCGCCTCGTCCGCCGGAGCGAATTCGCCGACCAGCGCCGCGTCGCTTGCCGCGGCGACCAGCGGCTTGCCGTCGTCGGCGAGAGCGGCCTTGAGGCCGGTCACACCATCGCCTTCGCCGGAGATCAGTCGCCCTGCCCAGTCCGCCACCTGACCGGCGGCGGGCACCGCATCTTCGCGGATCGTGGTCCAGGCGGCGAGGGCCTGCTTCTGTTCGATCGCAAGCAGGCACAGCACCAGGCACAGGAAGGCCAGCGCGCCGGCGAGGCCCTTCATTCCCGCCTGACGCGGGGCGATGCGGCGGACTGCAACAACCGTCATGGTGCCAACCCTAGCGGGGGTCTGTGACAGCAGAAATTACAATCGCGCCACAGGTGCCTCAAGGTGAGGGCGGGCCACCGTCCTCGCCAGGTCCGCTCGCGGGCGGCAGGGCCCATTCGCCACGCCAGTTGTAGGACAGCCTGACACATGGCCGGTAGCCGCCGTCCGGCCAGCGGCCGACCGCATGAATGCTCATGGGCCGGCCCATCCGGACCCGGCCGAGAACCATCCAGGCCTCATCCGCGCCCGGACAGAGGGCCCGGCTCAGGCCCCGGCCGCCGCCTTCCGGCGTGATGGTATAGACCGCATATTCCGTCGAACCGGCCGGCAGGGCCTGTCGCACGGCGTCAGGACCGCCGCGCCGGATATCGGCCGAACCGCGATTGGAAGTGGAGATGATCCGTCGCACGCTGATCGCGCCGAACAGGCCGCGGTCGGCTTCCAGGGTGATGCCGCGCGTCAGGGCCTGGGTGACCCGGTCCGAGGCGTCATAGGCCAGATAGCGCGTCTCTGCCGCGGCCGGTCCGGCGAGGGTGGAGAAGGCCAGCAGCGGGATCAGGAAAGGACGCATGACGAACTCATCCACACAGGATGGGGCAGAATGGCGGCAGTATCCCTCCCCCCTTCGGGGGAGGGGGAACCTAGTCGAGCGTGCGCTTGATCTCTTCGACGGTGAAGCACTCGATGTAGTCGCCGGCCTTGATGTCCTGGAAGCCCTGGAAATGCATGCCGCACTCCTGGCCCGACGGGACCTCGTTGACCTCGTCCTTGAAGCGTTTGAGCGTGGTGAGCGTGCCCAGTTCCAGAACCACGACGTCGTCGCGGATGATCCGGACCTTGGCCCCCTTGCGGACCACGCCTTCGGACACCCGGCAACCGGCGATCTTGCCGGTCTTGGAGATGTCGAACACCTGCAGCACCGCGGCGTTGCCGAGGAAGGTTTCGCGTTGCAGCGGGGCCAGCATGCCCGAGAGCACGCCCTTCATGTCGTCGAGCAGGTCGTAGATGATGGCATAGTAGCGGATCTCGACGCCTTCGCGCTCGGCCAGGTCGCGGGCCTGTTTCGAGGCGCGGACGTTGAAGCCGAGGATCGGCGCACCGGCCGACTTGGCCAGCTGGACGTCGCTCTCGGTGATGCCGCCGGCACCCGAATAGACGGTGCGCGCGCGGACCTCCTCGTTGCCCATCTTCTCGAGCGAGCCGACGATGGCCTCGGCCGAGCCCTGGACGTCGGCCTTGATGAGGACCGGCAGCTCCGAGACCTTTTTGGAGTGCAGCTTGGACATCATGTCGACCAGTGAGACCTGGTTGATGCCGCCCGTGGCCTTCTCGCGCTTCACGCGGTCGCGGTATTCGGTCAGCTCGCGGGCGCGGGCTTCGGATTCCACGACGGCGAGGGGTTCGCCGGGGCTGGGGGCCTCGTTCAGGCCGAGGATCTCGACCGGAACCGACGGACCGGCTTCGGTCAGCTGTTCGTTACGCTCGTTCAGCAGGGCGCGAACCTTGCCCCAGGCCGAACCGGCCACAACAATGTCGCCGCGGCGCAGGGTGCCGCGCTTGACCAGCACGGTGGCGACCGGGCCGCGGCCCTTGTCCAGCTTGGCCTCGATGACCACGCCTTCCGAGGAGCGTTCCGGATCGGCCTTGAGGTCCATCATCTCGGCCTGCACCAGGATGGCGTCGATCAGGCCGTCGAGATTGGTGCGGTTCTTGGCCGAGACCTCGATGATCTGGGTGTCGCCGCCCAGGCTCTCGGCGATGACTTCATACTGCAGCAGTTCATTGACGACCTTGAGCGCATTGGCGTCCGGCTTGTCGATCTTGTTGACCGCCACGATGATCGGGGCATTGGCCGCCTTGGCGTGCTGGATGGCCTCGATGGTCTGGGGCATGACGCCGTCGTCGGCGGCCACGACCAGCACCACGATGTCGGTCACATTGGCCCCGCGCGCCCGCATCGCCGAGAAGGCGGCGTGGCCGGGGGTGTCGAGGAAGGTGACGCGATCGTCGCTGGGCAGACGAACCTGATAGGCGCCGATGTGCTGGGTGATGCCGCCGGCTTCGCCCGAGGCGACGTCGGTGGTGCGCAGGGCGTCCAGCAGGGAGGTCTTGCCGTGGTCGACGTGGCCCATGATGGCCACAACCGGCGCACGCGGCGTCGTCGCCTCGTCGTCGATCGCGTCGGACAGGAAGCCGGCCTCGACGTCGGACTCGGAGACGCGCTTCACGGCCATGCCGAACTCGTCGGCGACCAGTTCGGCCGTGTCGGTGTCGATGACGTCATTGATCTTCATCATCAGGCCCTGTTTCATCAGGAATTTGATGATGTCGACGCCGCGCACGGCCATCCGGTTGGACAGCTCCTGCACGGTGATGACGTCAGGGATGACGACTTCGCGCGGACGGTTCGGGGCGTCGGTCGAGCCGCCCTTGCGCTTTTCTTTTTCACGTTCGCGGGCGCGGCGGACCGAGGCCAGCGAGCGCATCCGCTCGGCCGTGTCGCCGTCGCCGGCGACGGACTGTATGGTCAGGCGGCCTTCGCGGCGCTTGGGCTCGCCGCGGGTGCGGCTGACGGCCTTGCCGGCGTCAGAGAAACGCTTGTCGCGATCATCCTCGGGCTTGACCGGCCGGGCGAAGCCGCCGCCGGGCGCGCGGCTTGGACGGGCGACCTCGGCCTGGGCCGGGGGCGCATTCGGGGTCGGACGGCCGCCCGGTCCCGTACGTGGGCCGGGGCGCGCAGCCCCCGGCGCGGGGCGCGGGGTCAGGGCCGAATAGCGGACCGGCTCAGCCGGACGGGCGGTCGGCCGGGCCGGAGCGGCGGGACGGTCGGAATAGGCCCGTTCGCCGCCACCCATGGCTTCCTCACGGGCGGAGCGACCGCCGAAAGCCGGACCGGCGGGTGCGCGGGACGCACCGGGTGCCTTGGGCACACGCTGGCCGAAATTGACCACGGGACGCGCCGGCGGGGCCGGACGGACGGGGGCGGCCGGCGCAGGGGCCGGGGCCGGAGCGGCAGCCTCCACCGGAGCCGGGGTCGGCGCGACCGGAGCGGCGGGTGCCGCTGGCGGCGCCGCGACAGGCGTGCGGCGGACCGGAGCGGGCGCGGCAGCCGTCAGTTTGGCGGCTTCGGCGCGGGCGGCCTCGGCGGCGGCGCGGGCGGCGGCGGCTTCTGCCTGGGCCGCGCTGGCGGCCTGGGCGGTGGCAGCGGCCTGCTCATGCGCGGCCTGGTCGCGGCGCGCCTGTTCGGCGGCGGCGGTCTGGGCGCGCTGGGCCTGGGCCTGGGTGGCCAGTTCAATGGCGCGGCGACGGGCCTCCTGTTCCTCGTTCGACAGGCGGCCGCCGGCGGGACCCGCCGTAGCAGCCGGACGAGGGGCCTGGGGCGCAGGCGCGTCCGTGCGAGGACGGGCGGCGACGTCGAAGCCCTGCGGGCGTTGATGCCCGGGCACGGCACCGGCGCGGCGCTTGGTCTCGACCACCACGGTCTTGGTGCGGCCGTGGCTGAAGCTCTGGCGCACGGTGCCGGTCGAAACCGATCCCGCCTGCCGGGGCTTCAGGCTCAGCGGTGCCCGCGGACCCGTCGTTGACGGTGTTCCGGTGGGCGCCTGCGGTGCGCCGTCGTTGGTCTTGTCGTTCTCGTCAGTCATCCGGTCGCTTTACTGGGGACGGCGGGTGATCCGCCGTCGTCTCGTTCAAACACAAAAAGCCGCGCGTCGCCCCGCCCCCAATCAGGGAGCAGAACCCCGCCCGTCCAAAACCTTGTTCGGCATCTCAGCCGGCTCACCACCCCATCCCGGAGGCAGAAGCGGTCGAAATCCCGCCAGTCGTTCGACCTCTATGGTCCAGCGATCGGCCCGCCCGCCCTCAAGCAGGACGGCGTGTATCGCATTTTCCAGCCCAAGGGCCAAACCCAAATCGTCCGCCGTGAAGACGCCGCAGACTTTCGGGGGGGGCGTCATGTGTTTCGCCAGCGAAAGCAGCTTGCCGCGACCGTCCGCGGACCCGTCCGCCGCCTCGATGATCCATGCGGCCTTGCCTGACCGAACATTGGCCAGGGCTTTCTCGAAGCCGGAGATCAGCACCCCCTCGCGCCGGGCAAGCCCCAGCTGGTCCAGACAGCGGCGGAACAGCAGACTTTCGACCATGTCTGCCAGGTCGGCGGCAGGCTTCATCGGGGCCCTGGCGGCGCGGGAGAACAGGTTCTTCTTCACCGCCGTCTCGATGGAGGCGCGGTCTGCCGCGACCCAGAGGCCGCGGCCCGGCAGCTTGCGCGCCAGATCGGGGGCAACCGAACCGTCCGGAGCGGCGACGAAGCGGATCAGGCGAGATTCGTCCATGACCTCGTGGGTGACGAGGTCGCGTCTCTCTCTATCGATCGTCGCTTCGCGCAGACTCATGGAAGGTCCGGTTTCCCATCACGCGTTTTCGGGCTGGTCGGGATCCTCGGCGGCTTCGGCTTCCTCGCCTTCCGGCGCGGCGGCGAAGACGGCTTCGGCGTCGTATTCGCCCTCGGCCAGCTCTTCCTCATATTCCGGCTCGGGCGGCTGCGGCAGTTCCGAAGCGTCGATCCAGCCGGCCGCGACCCGGGCCTGGAGGATCAGCATCTCGGCCTCTTCCTGGGCCAGGTTGAAGCTTTCCAGAACGCCCGAGACCTTGGTCCGTTCGCCGTTCTTCACCTCATAGCCGCCACGGATTTCATCGGTGGCCAGATCGGCCAGGTCCTCGACGGTCTTCACCCCGCCCTCGCCCAGGGCGACGGCGATGGCACCGGTGACGCCGGGAACGGCCATCACCTCGTCCAGCACGCCCAGCTCGACGCGTCTGGCATCGAGTATGGCGGCCTGACGGTCGAGGAAGTCGCGGGCGCGGGCCTGCAGTTCCTCGGCCGTGTCCTCATCGAAGCCCTCGATGTCGGAGATTTCGTAGGATTCCACGAAGGCCAGGTCTTCCACCGTGGCGAAGCCTTCGGTGACCAGCAGCTGGGCGATGACCTCGTCCACGTCCAGGGCTTCCTGGAACAGGACGGTGCGCTCGCTGAACTCGCGCTGGCGGCGCTCGGAGTCCTGGCTCTCGGTGATGATGTCGATCTGCCAGCCGGTCAGCTGGCTGGCGAGACGAACGTTCTGGCCGCGGCGGCCGATGGCCAGCGACAGCTGTTCGTCGGGCACGACCACCTCGACGCGGTCGGCTTCCTCGTCGAGCACGACCTTGGAGACCTCGGCCGGGGCCAGGGCGTTGACGATGAAGGTGGGCTCGTCCGGGTTCCACTGGATGATGTCGATCTTCTCGCCCTGCAGCTCGGCGACGACCGCCTGAACCCGCGAGCCGCGCATGCCGACGCAGGCGCCGACCGGATCGATGGAGGAGTCGTTGGACAGGACGGCCATCTTGGCGCGCGAGCCGGCGTCGCGGGCGGCGGCGCGGATCTCGATCACGCCGTCGTAGACTTCCGGGACTTCCTGGGCGAACAGCTTGGCCATGAAGCCGGGGTGCGAACGCGACAGCATGACCTGCGGGCCCTTGGCCTCGGCACGGACGTCATAGATGTAGGTGCGGATCCGGTCGCCGATGTTGAACACCTCGCGCGGGATGGAGTCGTTGCGGCGCATGATGCCCTCGCCCCGGCCCAGGTCGACGACGGTGTTGCCGTATTCGACGCGCTTGACGGTGCCGTTGACGATCTCGCCGACGCGGTCCTTGAACTCTTCGTACTGGTTGGCGCGTTCAGCGTCGCGGACCTTGCCGGTCACGACCTGGCGAGCCATCTGGGTCTGGACCCGGCCGAATTCGAACGGCGGCAGGTTCTCGACGTATTCCTTGCCGACGAAGGCTTCCGGGTCGCGCTTGGAGGCGTCGGTCAGGCGGACCATGGCGGAGTCATTGAACTCTTCCAGCTCGTCTTCCGGCTGCCAGTCATCGGCCACGATAGTGACGTGACGGGTCAGGGCCATTTCGCCCGACTTGATGTCGATCTTGGCGCGGATGTCGTGATGGGCACCATAGCGCGACTTGGCGCCCTTCTGGATCGCTTCCTCGATCGCCTCGACGACGATCTCCTTGTCGATGTTCTTTTCGCGCGCGACCGCATCGGCGATCGTCAGCAGTTCGAGTCGGTTCGCGGAAACGCCGGCTACAGCCATGGTCTAGTCCTCGGTCTCTTCGGAGTTGTCGTTACGGGCGGCGCGCTTCTCTGCACCCGCCTTCATCAGTTCGTCGGTCAGCACCAGTTTGGCGTCGACCAGCCAGGCGAAGGGAATGAGGGCGGTGTCCTCCTCCCCTTCCAGATCCATGGCGACATGGTCGCCGTCGGTCCCGGCAATCATGCCCTTGAACCGCTTGCGGCCCTCGATCATGCGATCGCTTTCCAGCCGTGCCTCAAAGCCTTCGAACAGGTCGAAGTCGGAGAGGCGGGTCAGGGGGCGGTCAACGCCGGGCGAGGACACTTCGAGCAGATATTCGCCTGCGATCGGGTCGGCGGCGTCGAACACTTCCGACACGGCGCGGCTCAGGCGGGCGCATTCCTCGACGGCGATGTCGTGATCCGACGGGCGCTCGGCCATGATCTGCAGCCGCCGGCGCAGGGTGCCGCCCATCAGACGCACGCGCACGATGTCGAGACCCAGGCTCTCCGCCACGGGTTCGATCAGCTCCAGCAGAGCGCGGTCTTCAGCGGTCTTGGCCTTCAAGGTCATTCTCTTGCCAGCCGCCACGCAGGCGCCGGAGGATAGTCCAATAAAAAAGCGGCGGGCCCGACGGCCGCCGCTCAAACGGCACCGTTAGGACGCCGGTCTAACGATGTGGGATGGCGTATAGGCCAAAGTCGCCGGGGTGGGAAGTCCTTCCCGGCGACGGCCTCGCCATTGGGCCGGGTCGGTCCTTCGGGTTCAGGTGCGGAGAAAGTCGAGAAAGATCGGGGCCGTGTCGCCCAGCTTCTTCTCTTCATAGCGGGTGACCACATGGTCGGCCGGGGCGAGGCGCCAGTCGTCGGCGGCCTCGGCCTGCCAGACCAGACCGGGCGTGCGCTCGAACTTCTCCAGCGCCCAGTCGGCATAGTCCTTCCAGTCGGTGACGAAGCGCAAGGCCCCGCCGGGCTTCAACAGCCGGGCGATTTCGGCCGCGGTCTCGACCTGGACCAGCCGGCGCTTGTTGTGCCGCGCCTTGTGCCAGGGGTCGGGGAACAGGATCATGACCCGGTCCAGCGAGGCTTCAGGCAGGGCGGTCATCACATCGCGCGCGTCGTCGGTGTGCAGCCGGACGTTCTTCAGCCCGCCCTCCTCGATATGGCGCAGGGCCGAGGCGACGCCGTTCAGGAAGGGCTCGCAGCCGATCATCAAGGTGTCGGGGTGGCGCGCCGCCTGGGCCGCCAGATGCTCGCCGCCGCCGAAACCGATCTCCAGCCAGACGGCCTTGGCCCCGGGCATCAGGGCGAGCGGATCGATCGGCCCGGCCTTGGGATCGGGCAGGGCGATGCCGGGCAGCAGGGTGTCGAACAGGGCCGCCTGACGCGGCTTGATGGCGCGCGACTTGATACGGCCGAACGAGCGGAGCGGCGGGTGGGCGGGTTGGTCGGAA
>Ga0247831_1002019_pt1 | contig 34975 bp, 35 predicted proteins | sample LaCruzMarch2015__9_FD_192406 | JGI IMG/M metagenome (GOLD analysis project Ga0247831, IMG submission 192406) | Freshwater microbial communities from meromictic Lake La Cruz, Castile-La Mancha, Spain - LaCruzMarch2015_1m | ecosystem: Environmental > Aquatic > Freshwater > Lake | place: Spain...
TACGAACTGATTTTTTGCGATATGCATGACAAGCCGGGTCGCCTTGAAGGTATCCTTCGGTTTCTACAATAATGCCTGTTGTTCGACCTTCGGGACCGTCATGAACCAAAGTACAGCCTAAAAGTAGCTTCGATAAAGCTAATGTATCATGTTTTTCGTAAAAATCTTTGGGAAGAATATTTTGCATCTGTACTTTTGGCAAACTTTAGTTTACAATATGAAAAAACTCCTTTTTTTTATTCTCCTTTCTCACTTTTGTATTGCACAAGATGAGATATCAATTATTAAAAATGCTACTTGGGAAACTACCAAGTTAGGTAAAAAGTTTTATTGGAAACGAACTCATTTCAGGCAAAAAGAGCTTTTTAATGCCAATCAATCTATTAATATTTTGGAGATTTCGCTCAATAATAAAAAAGTAAAATTTGGTTTTGCCACCGTTGATTCGATGAAAACTGATTCACAAATCAAGCGTTCGTTAAAAAAAACAAGTAAAGTAGCAGCTGATTTGGGTGCAATAGCAGCAGTAAATGCAGGTTTTTTCGATATGAAAAATGGAGGTGCGGTTGATTTTTTGAAAATTGGCGGTAAAATCGTCGATACAACTCGACTTTCTAATGTGGCTAGACTACCTTTTCATTCTATTTCAGGTGTAGTCATCGAAAATAATAAGGTAAGTATTATAAAAGGAGAGCAAAAAGCAGGTTGGGAGAAAAACCTGTCTCAGGAAAATATTTTATTAACTGGCCCTTTGTTGATGTATAATGGAATAATGGAAGAATTGGCCAAAACGCCGTTCAATGATAATCGTCATCCTCGTACATGTGCGTGTGTAACAAATGATAAAAAACTATTGTTGATTACGATAGATGGTCGTTCGGATGAGTCTTTTGGTATGACTTTGGCTGAGTTAAGTACATTGGCAAAGGCTTTAAACTGCAAAAACGCAATCAATTTTGACGGTGGAGGTTCAACGACAATGTATATCAAAGGTCAACCCGAAAATGGTGTTGTGAATTATCCATCTGATAATAAATTGTTCGACCACGCTGGTGAACGTCCTGTTAGTAATGTTTTTTATATAAAATTGAGATAGTGGATTTGAGAATGGGGATACGAGATTTGAGATTTTTATTTCATTTTTCATTTTATTCCAATCTCGTATCTCGTATCTAAAATATCGCATCTAAAATTTCGTATCTCCCAAAATGCAACAAGTACAATATAAATATCGCCCTGAAAATCTTACTATTTCAGAACCGAATAAATACAAACCAGAAGATTTGTATTCGGAAGAAATGGTACTGAATATTGGACCTCAACATCCATCTACGCATGGAGTTTTGCGTTTGGAAGTGCTGACTGATGGGGAAACAGTTGTTGATGTAGTATCGCATTTAGGATATTTGCACCGTTGTTTCGAGAAGCACGCTGAAAGTTTGCCTTACAATCAAATCATTCCTTATGTTGATAGGATGGATTATGTAGCAGCCATGAATTCGGAATTGGCGTATGTGATGGGCATTGAAAAAATGCTCGGTATAGATAATGATTTACCAAAAAGAGTTGAATATATTAGAGTTTTGGTAGCTGAACTAAACCGTTTAGCCTCCCATTTTATTGCAATTGGTACTTTTGCACTTGATATTGGTGCGGCAACGCCATTTCTCTGGATTTTCCGTGACCGAGAACATATTATGCGTATGCTCGAATGGCTTTGCGGTGCCAGAATGCTCTATAACTATGTTTGGGTAGGGGGTTTATTCTATGATTTACCCGTAGGTTTTGAAGAGCGTTGCCGCGAATTTATTGATTATCTGAAACCAAAACTCATTGAATTACAACAACTCGTTATCGAAAATCATATTTTTATCAATCGTACGGCCAATGTTGGTGTTTTGCCTTTGTCAATGGCCATTAATTATGGTTGTACGGGCCCTGTTTTGCGTGGTTCTGGACTAAAATGGGATTTAAGAAAAGTGGATGCTTACTCGGTTTACAGTGAAATTGAATTTGATATTCCAGTAGGAAAAGGTGAGATGGGAAAGGTTGGTGATTGCTGGGATAGAAATAACGTGCGTGTGAAAGAATGTTGGGAATCAGTTAAAATTATTCAGCAATGTTTGGATAAACTGAATAAAGAACATAAAAGAACATCCGATTTCGATCCACAAGCACTTGTTCCTAAGAAAATTCGTCCACCAAAAATGGAATTTTATTGCCGTGCCGAAAATCCAAAAGGTGAATTGGGCTTCTTTTTTCGTACAGATGGCCGTTCAGATATTCCGACGAGAGTAAAAGCTCGTGCCTGTTCGTTTAGTAATTTATCGGTTCTGCCTGAATTATCTCGTGGAGGTATGATTGCTGATTTAGTGGCAGTTATTGGCTCGCTCGATGTGATTATGGGCGAAGTTGATAGGTGATACATATAATACTTTTATTAATAAATAAAAGTATTATACTTTCCTTTTAATTACATCAATACCAGCCGCTAAAAATTTTATTTTTTTAGTCGTATTCATGATTTTTATTTCTTCCCAAAGATTGGTTTCACAATCTAAAAATTTGAAGATTTGCGAGGCTGAATTTCGCTCAAACAAGCGTGCAAAAATATCGACAGCAGGAAGACGTTTTTGTTCGAGAACATTCAGTAAAACACTTGCATAAAAGGAGAATCTTTTCTTAAACCATGAAGTTTTGATTTCTGGCGAGCCGGTTTTTTCTAATTGCTCAACTATGGCTTTCAACCGCTTTTGCGTATTCTGAAAAGTATAACCAGTAGCAGGATTTGTATAACCGCCAGCAGTTCCGATTCTGACAATGTGTTTGCTCGGAAACTCATTAGTAGCTTCATCAGACATCGGAATAATTCCAAATTCATCTTCAATTACTTCATAGTCAGTTATTTGTAGTTTTTTTGTAATGTATTTTTTTAGTTCAACATCATATTCTTTTTCTTCCAATAATTTTTCGGTGAAAAGCGTATATTCAACAATAGCGGTATGTTCATCAAAGGGCAAAATATACATAAATCGACATTCATTGAACTGTTCTACTCCAAAATCCATCATTTCGGTTAAGGTAGGGTCAAAGACTGCTTTTTTCGTACGAATCACCAAACCTTTGAAATGTTGAAGTAAATTGTGGTTTTTAGGAATATTAAGTTTGAGTTTGTAAGTGCTATCAAATACAAATTCAGCTTGATAGGTTTGTCCAGATTCCGTTTTTACAATAGCGTATTCATCGGAATCTTGAATGCTGATTACTGAATCTTTAATGAAATGAATATTAGTCGATTTTCGAAGTTCGGCAATAACGAAATTATAGAAATCAATACCTCGAAGAAGTTTGTATTGATAATCACCAATATCAAGTTTTTGAACTTTGTCAGAAGCATCGCGGAAGTTTACAAAATTCCATTTCTTGTATAAAATATCTTCAAAAGTGCCTTTTTCCGCTTCCCAAAAAGCCCAAGTTCTATCATTTTTATTTTTTTCTTGGGGTTCAATAATAAAAATTGGTTTATTACCCAATTTGCTATTTTGTAGATAATAAGCCAACGAAAGCCCTGACATTCCACCACCACAGATGATGAAGCCCTTCCCATCTGACGACCTTTCGGACTGCCCAAAGTCATGACTAAAATTTTTCTCCCAATCTTTAACTGGGTCATCAGTTTGCTTAAATGGGAAATCTTTAATGTCCGGCATATCTGAAAAATGAATTAATTAGAATAGTTAGCTCCCCTTCAATGGCGGGGATTTATACATTTACGTGTCGTTCAGCATGATAGCTTGAGCGAACCAACGGGCCAGACTCAACATATTTCAATCCACGACGCAAGCCTTCTTCACGATACATTGCAAAAACATCTGGGTGAATAAATTCAATAACGTCATGGTGCATTTTTGTTGGTTGAAGGTATTGTCCGAGCGTCAAAATATCCAAACCGTTTTCGACTAAATCATCTATTGCTTTTAAAACTTCATCCTGTGTTTCGCCCAAACCAAGCATAATCCCTGATTTTGTGCGTTGACCATATTCTTTTGTTCTACGAATTTGCTCTAAACTACGTGCATATTTTGCTTGCGGGCGAACATTCCTATATAAACGCTCTACGGTTTCTATATTGTGCGAAACTACTTCTTGTCCCGCCGAAATCATTCGGTAGAGGGCTTCCCAATTGCTTTTTGTATCGGGAATAAGTGTTTCAATAGTCGTTTTTGGAGAAACTTCTTTTACGGCTTTCACGGTCTGATACCAAATTTCAGCACCTTTATCTTTCAGTTCGTCACGGTTTACCGAAGTAAGCACAGCGTGTTTTACTTGCATTAACTTAATTGCTTCTGCTACACGGCGAGGCTCGTCAGTATCATATTCATTTGGGCGGCCAGTTGCAACGGCACAGAATGTACAACTTCTTGTACAAATATTTCCTAAAATCATAAATGTTGCCGTGCCTTCTCCCCAACATTCGCCCATATTTGGGCAATTTCCCGACTGACAAATCGTATGTAATTTATATTCGTCAACCAAGCTGCGTACTTTTTTGAAATTCTCTCCAATAGGAAGTTTAACTCTTAACCAGTCTGGGCGGCGTGTACGTTGTTCGATACTTACAACGGGTAATTCTATCATTATTTTACGGAAGTTTTACTGAACTAATTTTTCTAAATTTGTTATTCAGAAAAACAAGAATAATTTGATGGTGCAAATGTAAGGCATTATGCCTTTTGAAAAGCTATTTTTTTTGTTTTCTATTGCCAAAATATACAGTAAGATAGCCTGATGTATAAATTTGTGCGTTTTGAGTTAATTTATTCGACATGATTTCAGGTTTTTTACTGAAAGCCTCGGCGGTTAGACCAATTTCAAAACCTGTGAGGCTATTGCCAAAAGTATTCATATCAATATTAGCAGCAACTTTAAAGTGAACACCTGGATTTAGTTGCATGTTTTTGAAGAATTCTTGCCAAATACCTGCCGAACCTTGAATACGATTTAATTCTTTGTGAATATTCGGGTCGTACTGAACAATTTCAATCTGACCACGACCAGTGCGGTCATATTTGATATAATAGGGCTTTTGAATACCAATCGAAGGTCCACCAGCCAAAATCAGACTAATCCCAATACCGTCCTCTCCGTTTTTCTTGAAATAAACGATTTCTCTACCATATTGTGGCCTAACCGAAAATAGATAATTGGTTTTGCCATAAATAAATCTATTGGCTATGCTCGTAGGCTCTGATTTTTCTTTTGGATGTTTAATATTTATGGCTTCAATAGCAATATAGCGATGAAGTGGATGGCCTTTCATGCTTCCAACTGCACTTGAATGACGAACCACAAATCCACCTAATAACCCTGAATTTGTGTTGGTTGTAGCACCATAAGCCAACATTTTATAATCTTCACTAGTTTTCTTAGGTGCAGGTGTAGTTGCTTTACGTTGGGCAAAAGTACTTACAGAAAGAAGTACAAGAAATATATTTAAAAATCTGATAATTACGTAAGCCATTGTTTTATTAAGGTTAACAATATAAATATAAACGCATTTTTTTGAAAAATCATCTTTAGACTAACTAAATATATTAAATGAATGTTCTTTGCTTTTGAAAAATACTTGTTTTTTGCTTATTTTTGTAAGTTTAAGTAAAAATAATAAGATAATCGACAAAAATTAAATAACTATTTTGTTGATAATTAAGCTTTTATTGAGGCAGATAACCGTCGCTGAGACATACCGTCTCTAATCCCGAATCTCGTTTCTAGTGACCAAATACTTATTAATGGAATTAAAATTTATCAACCAAAGAAAATGCCTACTTCAAAAATAATTTATCTTGGCGGTTTGCGTACGCAAGCCACTCATTTACAATCAAACGAATCAATTTTAACAGATGCACCTGTTGATAATAACGGTAAAGGTGAAGCCTTTTCTCCAACAGATTTGGCCGCAACTTCGCTTGGAAACTGTGCAATAACAATTATGGGAATTATGGCCAACCGAGAAGGTGTCGAATTTAATGGTTCAGAAATCGAGGTAACAAAAATTATGTCGAATGATGCACCACGCCGGATTGCTAAAGTTATTGTTGATTTTACTATGAAAACACCAAATGCACTTTCGGAAGATATTCAAGCAAAATACGTAAGAGCGGCTCATACTTGCCCTGTTTCGTTGAGTTTACATCCAGACATCGAACAAGTTTTTAATTTTAAATGGACAGTTTCCTGATAATTTTATTAAATGATGAATACTAATCGTTCATTATTTATTGTTGATATTTTATAATTGATTAACGATTTCATCAAAACGTATATCGAAGTGTGAAGCATTATAAACCGATTTTCCGTTTTTGATGATTAACACTTGAGGAGATTCGTGCTCTACATCAAATTCTTGTGCAATTTTATTAGAAATAGGTCTGAGTTTCAACAAATCAAGATAGTAGGGTTTTAAATCTTTAGCGGCATCAGTTTTCCACGCTCTTTCTAATCTCGATAATGTAGTAGCACTAATTGAGCATGTTGTACTATGTTTGAGAATCATAACGGGCTGATTGTATGATTCTTGCTTGATTTCATCTAATTGATTTTCTTCGGTAAGTTTATTCCAGTTCATTTGATTAAAGAAGCTATGTTTAGTTTTAAACCTATTTTTTTACAGAAAAGTTTATTTTATTTATTACTGTAATTTATTTAGCCGTTTCACTTATAATGATGATGCTCATGGAATTAGCTGAATTGGCCAAAATAGAAAAGGTTGTTGTTTTCATAAATTGCCTAAAAATGAAATTATTTTTAAATATGTAAAACAAACGCTTTTTACGTATTTTTTTAAGAATCATTCTTTAAACTTGTGCATTTTTGTTACCTTTATTGTTGAAAATATAAAAATCATATTTTTTAATAACAACCTCAAGACAAACTAAAGAAATACCAAATTAATAGATGAGCCTTAATACTGATAACATCCGTCTTGTATTTGGACTAAAACTTAAACAACTTCGACTAGATAAACGCATGTCGCTCACTGAACTTGCACAAAAGTCGGGTCTTTCGATGTCATATATAAATGAGATTGAGAAAGGAAAAAAATACCCAAAATCTGATAAAATTGTTGCATTAGCTGAAGCAATGGGCGTTGACTATGATACACTCGTTTCGCTAAAACTTAATAAGAAATTAGAACCCATTTCAGAACTTCTTCGTTCTAATTTTTTAACCGAACTTCCTTTTGAAATTTTCGGCATTTCGCCAGCGGATTTACTCGAACTTCTTTCTGACGCTCCAACAAAACTGAGTGCATTTATAAGTACAATCATAGAAATCGGACGTAGTTATAATATGTCGGTTGAGCAGTTTTATTTTGCAGTGTTGCGATCATATCAAGAAATGCACGATAATTACTTTCCCGATATTGAAGAAGAAGTTGATAAATTTTTGGCCGAACATAAGGTTTCTACCGAACAGCAAGTTGATGAGTATTTTTTATCGAATCTATTAACCGATAAATATGGTTTCACAATAAAATATTTTGATGAAGAAGATTATCCAGATATTGTGAATATTCGTTCTGTTTTTTTGCCTAAAACCAATACTTTGCTAATTAACAAGAGAATCACCTCTGATCAAAGAGCATTTACACTCGGAAGAGAATTAGGCTTTTTGTATATGAAAATCAAAGATAGACCTTATACATCGTCATGGGTAGAGGTAAAATCATTCGATTCGGTACTCAATAACTTTAATGCATCTTATTTTGCTGGTGCGATTCTGATTCGTAAAGAAAAGCTAATTGGAAAATTAGAAAAACTTTTCAATCAAGAAACTTGGAGTAATAAAGCGTTAGTTGATTTAGCAAATTACTTTCAAGCTACTCCCGAAACATTATATCATCGAATAAGCAACGTTTTGCCCAAATTCTTTGGTATTGATGGTATTTTTTTCCTGCGATTTGAAGCACCTTCGGGCCATAAAGAATATCATTTGACCAAAGAAATGCATTTAGCCAAAAAGCATAATCCGCATGAAACTCAAAAAGAACATTATTGTCGCCGATGGATTTCATTGAATATCTTGGATAATGTTTCTAATTTACAGCAAAGTACTAAATACAAAGAACCATTAGTAGGTGTCCAGATATCTAACTATTTGGATTCTGAAAATCAATATTTTGTAATGTCTATGGCTCGTCCGCTTAGTATTATTTCACACTTAAATATTAGTGTAACAATGGGGTTTGAATTAAACGATAACTTACGAAGTAAGTTTAAGTTTTTAGCTGACCCAAAGATTTCAGTCAGAGAAGTAAATCAAACATGCGAACGTTGTAGTTTGTTCGATTGTAAAGAACGTGTGGCGGCTCCTGTAATTTTACAGAAAAAACGGCAACTCGATAATATGAAAGCAGCACTAAAGGGAATGGGAGCGTAGTTTTTGAGTAAATATTAAGAAAAAAATGTAATTTTACATACTAAATTTTACAGTTTTAAAGTTAAATAACCGAACAATATATTTCTCAACCTAATATGTTACAAACTGTTTTGCTTCAAGTTGACTCTACTGCTACAGCAGCAAGTGCGGAATCAATTAATTATTTAAGCCTACTATTGAAAGGTGGTATTGTTATTTATCCAATCTTAATCTTGTTGTTCGTCACGATTTTCTTTATGATAGAGCGTTATTTGTTCATCAGAAGTGCATCAAATATTGATTTTGGATTTTTGAGATCTTTGAAAGACAATATTTTGAGAGGTGATTTACGCACAGCAGCAACTTTGTGTAAAAGCACAAACCTTCCGATTGCTAGAATCTTAGAAAAAGGAATTACTCGTATTGGTCGCCCTGTGAAAGATATTGAGAGTGCGATGGAGATTCAGTCCAATTTGGAGGTTTCAAAAATGGAGAAAAATATGGGTTATCTTGGCCTTATTGCTGGAGTTGCTCCAATTTTAGGTTTTGTGGGCACAATCTTAGGTATCATCCGTATTTTCTATGATATTGGTACAACGGGTAATTTTACCATCGAAATTATTGCCAATGGCCTTTACGAAAAAATGATTTCCTCATGTTCAGGTCTTGTTGTTGGATTGATTGCCTACATCGGTTATCATAGTATAAACATGATGATTGATAAATTCGGTATCCATTTACAGGCGACAGTTATGGACTTTCTTGATACTTTAAATGAGCCGGTTCGATAATGTACTATGTATTAAGTAATGTGTTTTAGGCTATTTAAATTGAAAGTAAAAGTATATTTATTTTTCATATTGCTTAAAGCAAAAAAGTTTTTCCTATGAAATTAAAACGACAAAGAAGATTTGTAGCTGAGGTATCGACATCATCACTGAACGACATCATGTTTTTCTTGTTGTTGTTTTTCCTAATTATTTCTACATTGGGAAATCCAAATGTGATAAAGTTATTATTGCCAAAATCTTCAAAATCAACTCATGATGTGAGTAAACAACCGATTTCACTCACAATCACAAAAGATAAAGTATATTATATTAACTCAACTCCAATACCGTTTCCGCAGTTAGAAGAGAAATTAATGGTCGCCGTACAAGGAATGGAAGAACCCACAGTGGTATTGAGAGCTGAAAGTTCATTGACCGTTCAGGACTTAGTAGACGCGATGTCGCTAGGGGCAAAGCTGAAAATCAGAATGGTGTTAGCTACGGAATTGAATAAATAGATTCAAGATAAATGATTCCGGATACGAATATTGATAAAAAAGCTCAGAGTTGATAATCAACTCTGAGCTTTTTGTGTTAGTTTATTTTTCTCTCGAATCCTGTATCTAAAATCTTAAACTAAATAAATTCCATCTTCTTCGATTCGGATAATCTTTTGGCGATACAATGCTCCGACTGCTTTTTTGAAAGTCTTTTTACTCATTTCGAGTTGATACATTACGTAATTTGAATCGCTTTTATCAGTTACATCCAAGAAACCATTATTGGCTTTTAGTTTTTCCATAATTCGTTCTGCATTTGGTTCTACATTGGCGTAACCTTGTTTTTGCAAGCTCAAATCAACTCTGTTGTCGTCTCTTAAATTTTTTACAAAACCTTTGGTGCGTGTGCCAATTTTGATTCTCTGAAAAATTTCATTTTCATAAATAAGACCTTTATATTTATTATTAATGACTGCATTTAAGCCTAAATCAGTTTCTTCAAAAATTAGAAGGTCAACTTCCTGCCCAATAAGTAAATCAATGTTTTCTTTCTCAAAATAGCGATTTACTTTACAAGACGCCACCAAACGGTCAGTTTCTTCATCTAAATAAAGATAAACTGCGTACCATCTACCTTCCTCCATTTTTTTGTTTTGCTCTCTGAAAGGCACAAACAAATCTTTTTCTAGCCCCCAATCTAAAAATGCACCAATAGCTGTAACCGATTTTACTTGTAAACAAGCAAATTGATTTAACTGAATTTTGGGTTCGAGGTTGGTTGCAATTATTCTATCTTCTGAATCTCGGTAAATAAATACTTCAATATCTTCGCCAACGATTGCATTTTCGGGGACATATTTTTTAGGTAGAAGTACATCGTTACCTTCTTCGTCACCCAAAAACATTCCAACGCCTGTGCCTCGAAGAATGCGTAATGTATTTTTTATACCTAAATGAAGCATATTTTTTTAACAATAAACGATGGCTAAATGAGCATTTTTATGATTCTTAATTTTAAATTCCAAATTAAGGAATGGGACAATATTAATTGACAAATTGAAAAGATGTAACTTTTTGATTTTAATATTTTATAGCTGCGGCGAACCGTCGATGCGGTTAACCGTCGCTGCGGTTAACCGTCGCTGCGGCGAACCGTCGCTGCGGCGAAATTTCTTGTCCCAAATCGCTGCGGTGAACCGTCTCGTGCCTTTTATCTAAGTACTTCGATTAAACTAATTCCAGCTCGTCAACTCTTATTCGAGTGTGATCTAAGAAATTTCGTATACGGCTGGAAGCAGTTTCTAATTCTTCGGATGAGGCCAAAAATACGATTCTGAAATGGTCAGGCTTTAAATAATTGAAGCCAGTCCCTGAAACTACTAAAACCTTTTGTTCGCATAATAAATCATAAGTAAACTGATCATCGTCTTTGAATGAAAATTTTCTTAAATCGATTTTCGGAAAAAGATACAATGCTCCTTTAGGTTTTACACAAGTGATACCTGGTATGTCCGTCATTTTATAAAGAATCAAATCTCGCTGCTTGCATAAGCGACCATTTGGAGCTACTAAATCATCAATACTTTGATACCCACCGAGTGCGGTTTGAATTGCATATTGTGCTAGTACATTAGCACATAGTCGTAAACTTGCTAAAAGTGTAAAGCCCTCAACAAAAGATTTTGCTCTTAGTGTCGCTCCACTTAAAATCACCCATCCGCCACGGAAACCAGTAGCACGATAATTTTTTGATAAACCGCTGTAAGTCATCACAAAAACGTCATCGCTCAATGACGCCATCGGAATGTGTTTTGCCCCATCAAAAAGGATTTTATCATAAATTTCATCTGCAAATACTATTAAATTATGCTCGGCTGCAATTTTTATAATTCCTTCTAAAATATCTTTGTCATAAACCGCTCCAGTTGGGTTATTAGGATTAATTACTACTATACCTTTGGTTTTTCGAGTAATTTTTTGGCGAATATCATCTAAATCTGGATTCCAGTCGGATTCTTCGTCACATATATAATGTACAGGTTTTCCGCCAGAAAGTGCCACCGAAGTTGTCCAAAGTGGATAATCAGGTGATGGAATTAAAATTTCGTCCCCATCATTCAAGAGAGCTTGCATTGTCATTACGATTAGCTCGCTCACCCCGTTGCCGATAAAAATATCATCAATCGTAACTCCTTGAATACCAATTTGTTGTGTATAATGCATGATGGCCTTGCGAGCGGAAAAAATACCCAAATGATGCACATATCCTTGAGCATTTCGGATATTCATAATCATGTCATGGACAATCTCATCAGGTACATCAAATCCAAATGGTGCGGGATTGCCAATATTTAAATTAATGATTTTTTGCCCCATTGCCTCGAGTTGTTGTGCTTTCTCGAAAACCGGTCCACGAATGGCATAACTTAAATTATTGAGACGATTGCTTTTATTGATATTGTTTTGCATTTTCAATAGGAATAATTTCAACGCAAAATTAGTCAAAAATCATGCGTTATTTTTCTTTTACTAAATAAAAAAGGTCAAATTCCTAAGAAATTGACCTTTTTGAGTTTTACGGAAGCATTCGGACTGGGTGTTCCACTCGTAGCGAAGGCTTCCTTTTTATTCTTTATTAATTATCTGCTTTTTCGTTAAGTTTTTCAAGCAACATTTTGTTAAAATTTGCTTCAGTCCGTTTGAGTTCAGAAAACTGTCGGGGTGTAATTGTACGAAGTATTTTGCTCATGTATTCTTCTTCTAAATCAAGTTCTTTTCTGCGTAGTATAATTACTTGTTTTTGAGTTAATAAAATTTTATCGTCAGTTGAGGCCAAGGAATTTGACTCTTCAATAGATTTACGAATAGTCTTTTTTAAATCAATCTTTTTGTTTTCATATTCGTTATAAACTGCCCAAAACTGAGGTGCTTGCTCAGGTGTAAGATTAAGGCGATCGGTAATTATACCGATTTTAGCTGAATGGATTTTTTGTAATCGACCTTCTCCAACACCACGTTGACGGTTTTGGGCAGTTGAGATTATAGGAATGAACAGCAGTATTAATACTATTTTTTTCATTTTATTATAAGTCTGACTGATTTTACTATTATTTATAAAACTTTTATTTCAAATGATTAAGAATCGTAAATCTAAAGGTGTCGAGGGTAAATTTACTCAACGGTCAAATATCCTCTTCTAAATCTTGGCTTACGAGATGTTCTAAAATATATTCTTTGTCAATATTAAGACCATCTAAAACTACCCTATCAATGTTTTGAGTGGTTTCAGTGGCCGATTCGTATTCAAGATAACTTAAATCTTGGGTTTCGAGATACGTTTTAATTTCGGCATTGCTTACTTTTTCTAAAGCTAATTCAGTTTTATCTTTTGTGAATTGAGGAATTCCGAACCATAAACCGACCATCAAAATTACACTTGCTGCGATTGACCATTTTGTTGTTTGAGTTTTCCACCAATTTACTTTGATGGTCTTTGCTAGTTTTGTTGTAATATTTGACAGAATATTTTTATTTAAACTTTCAAAATATCCATAAGGAACTTTGAAAATATTGTTTTTTTCGAATTGCTCAATGCTGGTGTTTAGTTCGAGTTCTTGGAAATAGTTTTCTGGAACTTTAAAAACATTTATTCTTTCTAAACTTTCTAAATGAATATTTTTCTTTTCAATTTGTCCTATTCTGCCCATAATCTTAGACGAAAGTTCTTCAAAATAACCATAGGGCATTGAGAATGGTTTTTGGATTTTATTTTGGAGACTTATTGTAGATTCGGTAGTCTTATTTAAAATAGACGCTAAAAGGTTTTCAAAGTAATTTTGAGGTACTTTAAAAATGCGATCAGTCGCACGATTTACTTTGTCTATTTTATCTAGTGGAATCATATTATCCGAACTTAAAAAATTTGTAATAACGATATATTGACAAACATATTTTAAAAAGGTTTAATTTTTTCTCAAAAACTTGCTTCTTGGCGATTGAGCGAATCTTCAATTTTCTTCACTGCTAAGTGATAAGAAGCTTTTAATGCTCCAATTGAAGTTCCAGTTATTTCAGATATTTCCTCGTATTTCATGTCATCGAAGTACTTCATGTTGAATACAAGTCGCTGTTTATCAGGCAATTTCAAAAGGGCTTTTTGTAGTTTCAACTGTATTTCATCGCCTGAAATATAATCTTGACTAATCGAACTTTCGAGTGTATTGAGTAAATCAAGGCTGTCGTCGTTATCGAGAGGGACGTGATTTTGGCGACGTTTTTTCTGTAAAAAATTCAGACTTTCGTTGGTGGCGATTCGGTAAATTCACGTATAGACCTGAGAATCAGATCTAAAGTTTTGTAAACCATGCCAAACTTTGATGAAAGTTTCTTGTACAACATCATCCGCATCGTCGTGGTCAATGACCATCTTACGAATATGCCAATAGATTTTTTGCTGATATTTATTTATCAGTTGACTAAAAGCATCGTGTCTTTTTAACTCGTCTTGAAATTGTAATAGCAGTTCCGAATCGGATATCATTCAGGAAATATTTTTTGTTATATTGATTTGACTATTAAATTTAAATAATGTTTAAAATTGTGATTTAATTAAAAGATAAAGTGCTGATTACCAATTATTTGTAACCAGCACATTTATATATAAGCTAATTCTTATCCTTTTCTCGCAATCACTTTTAATGCCTTCTCAACTATTGTTGCTGCATTTAAACCATATTTCTCCATCAATTGGGCAGGAGTACCCGACTCACCGAATGAATTATCCACGGCTACATATTCTTGTGGAGCTAAGAAGTTTTTGGCAAGTGTTTGGGCAATCGCATCGCCTAAACCACCATTCATTTGGTGTTCTTCGCATGAAACTACACATTTAGTTTTACGAACCGATTTTAAAATCGCTTTTTCGTCCAAAGGCTTGATAGTGTGAATATTAATGATTTCTGCACTGACGCCTTTTGCTTGCAATATTTCACATGCTTGAATAGCTTCCCATACTAAGTGACCTGTTGCAAAAATACTTACATCTTTGCCTTCTGATACCATCCATGCTTTTCCGATTTCAAATTTTTGGTCGGGAGCAGTGAAAACTGGCACAACTGGGCGGCCAAAACGCAAATAAACTGGACCTTCATGTTCGGCAGCAGCGATGGTTGCGGCTTTTGTTTGGTTAAAATCGCAAGGATTAATAACTGTCATGTTCGGTAAGGAACGCATCATTGCCAAGTCTTCTAAGATTTGGTGCGTTGCACCATCTTCACCTAAGGTAAGACCAGCGTGAGAAACTGCAATTTTAACGTTTTTGTCAGAATATGCAACCGACTGGCGGATTTGGTCATAAACACGGCTCGAACCAAAGTTAGCAAAAGTTGTGGCAAACGGAATTTTTCCACCAATGGTCAAACCGGCCGCTACACCAATCATATTTGCCTCAGCAATACCACATTGGATAAAACGCTCAGGGTTTTCTTTGATAAAAGTATCAATTTTCAATGAACCTACTAAGTCGGCACAGAGTGTCACGACATTAGGATTTGTGCGACCAAGCTCGGTCATGCCCGCTCCGAATCCAGAGCGTGTATCTTTTTTCTCGGTAAATGGATATTTTGTCATAAGACACTAAGCCCAAAGGGCATTTATTGATTTAATGATTCTAATTTTTTTATAAAATATTTTGCACTTGGGCAATTTGGGTGTTTGGCGGCATTTTCTATTGAAAAGCCGTTTTTTAGCATAATTCCAGCAAAAATCAGTTTATCGCTAATACCTCTTTTTTTAATAGCCACATTCAAGTCACAAATGCAACTTTCGGGTAAATCATGAAAATAAGAATCTTGTTCAAAATAAGTTGAAATGGCTTTTATATCTGCTAAAAACCAAGATTCATTTGCCTTGACAACAATAATTTTACTCACTTCGTCAGAGGCAATTTCGTTTTTGGCTTCGATAACACCATTTAAATCTTCTAAATCACGGATAACGAAAATGTATTTTGCTCCGGTATCTTTTAGAATTTCTATAAAAGCCTCAATTTTCTCTTTATTCTTGAAAATGTCTTTTCCTCTTTGGCCTTTAGCTGGCAAAATACTTGGTAAAATTTCGATATTTTTTGATTGACAATATGCCTTGAAATAATCAGATAAAATTATCTTTTTTCGCTATCACCTTCCACCAAAAATCCAATTTTTACCACGGTGTGCCACCTCCCAAAGCCATCGATAATCAAACCTCAGCCATATCTAAACTATGAAGATTCATGACTTTGATTTGTTTGATTTGAGTTGCACCGTTGATTTTATCGACAACAATTACTTCTTCTGGTTGAAGACACTCGACCAAAGTCTGTGAGTGCGTATTTAACCAAATATAATGACCTTTTTCGGCACAAGCATTTCTGAAAAAATCAACCAATTTTCTAATAATGTAAGGATTTAAGCCATTTTCAGGCTATTTGATACATAAAAGCTGTGGTTCATCAGATTGATAAACGGCTGTTAATAAGGCAATTATATAGTATATTCCATCAGAAATAAGTTCTTTATTGAATGGTCTTTCGTAATGTTTCTGATAAATCAAAAGATTTTCATTACTACTAAACTCGCTTTTCTGAACTTCAATTCTATCAAATTCTGGTAAAAATAACTCTAAACATTCGCTGATTTCTTCTCGTTTTTCTTTGTTTTCGAGAAGGCGTTTTAGAACTTTTTCGAGGTTATCACAAGAAAATGTTAGTTTTGAATCATCAGAATAATTAATCCTGTGCTTTTCTTTGTTCTTGACAAAAACTCGTGACAATGAATTAATAATTATTTTTTGTTTTTTTTCTCCCTTATTTTTGATTCCTCTAATTCCCAATCAAAAATCTTTAAACTATCTGGAGCGATAAATTTAAAAGGATATTTTGATGTATCCCAATGAAAATCATCGAGTACTAAGTTAAACCATTACTGTTCATTTTCAGATTGGTTTTTATTCAGAATATCATTTTTTCCCCCAAATAATTTCAATCTATAATCGAAGGAATTCTCAGAAACAAAAAACTCCAAAGCCTCAAAAATATTAGACTTTCCACTTCCATTTGAGCCGACAAAAACGGTAAAAGGATTTGGCTCGTTGATGGTTAAATCAACGATAGACATAAAATTCTTGATATGTAAAGATTTTATCTTCAAAATGGGCTTAAACTTCAAAGACTTTATTTAAATCGATTTCTAATTCTGGAAAAATTACTGAATTAAAAATTTCTTCTTGCGAATAGGGCTTCGTTCCGATGTATTTTCCTGCTTCGTTGAGATAATAAATCAACACAAAATTTTGTACTGAGTCAACAATCCAATATTCTCTTACGCCTGCTTCTTCGTACAATTCAAACTTATCTTTCATCTCTCTCTTGGTATTGCCTGGAGATTGAATTTCAACAATTAAATCGGGTGAACCTAAACATCCTCTTTTATCCAATTTTTTTTCATCGCAAATCATGCAAATATCAGGTTGAACGACCGTCAGTATTTCTTTATCTTTTGTTTTGTCAAATACCGTTAGACGAACATCGAATGGTGCATGATATATGTCACATTTTTTCGATTCAAAATATCTATCCATCTGTCTTTCGAGATTCCACGAAAGTTTTTGATGAATTCTTGAAGGTGCGGACATTTTACAAACAAAACCTCTGAAAAGCTCTACTCGCTCTTTGATTTCCCATTTGAGATAATCAGCATAAGAATACTGCTTATTCAAATCTAATTGTTTCAATGAAGTTATCATAATTGTACAACATTTGTCCTAACGAAGGAATTAATAATCGCCCAAAGTCTCGGGCAATTGAGCCAAAGCTGCTGCTAATTGTTCATCATTGGGAGCTACTCCGTGCCATTTGTGGCTTCCCATCATAAAGTCAACTCCAGCACCCATTTCAGTTTTTAATAAAATCATTACTGGTTGACCTTTGCCCAATAAACGTTTTGCTTTACGCAAACCCGTTACTACTTGCTCCATGTCGTTACCATCTTCGATTTCCATTACATTCCATCCGAATGCTTTATATTTAGCTTTCAAATCGCGGTTTGACATTACTTTTTCGGTAGATCCATCAATTTGTTGGCCGTTCAAGTCGATTATTCCAACCAAATTATCAAGTTTGTGGTGTGGAGCTGCCTGTGCTGCTTCCCAAACTTGTCCTTCTTGCTGTTCACCATCGCCCATTAAGCAGTAAACCGTAGTTTTTTCACCATTCAATCGTTTTGCTAATGCTGCACCAATTGCTACTGACATTCCTTGTCCGAGGGATCCAGAGGCAATACGAATACCAGGTAGATGCTCATGTGTTGTCGGGTGACCTTGCAATCGTGAATTTATTTTACGGAAAGTAGCCAATTCTGCTTTATCGTAATAGCCTTTATGAGCCAATACGCTATAAAAAACGGGGGAAATATGACCATTTGAAAGGAAAAATAAATCTTCATTTGTGGCGTCCATATTAAAGGTAAGGAATCCGCCTTTACCTTTACGATTTTTGATTTTCATTTGTTGGAAATAAAGTCCAACAATTACATCTGTACAACCTAATGAACCACCAGGGTGACCTGATTGACAGCCATGAACCATTCTAACGATGTCTCGACGAACCTGCGAAGCGATGTCTTGTAATTCTTTGGTTTGCATTTAAAAATAATTATTAAGTGTCAAATATACAATTAATACAAAAGTAATTAAAAAAGGTAAATAAGGAATGATTTACTTAGTATTATACAAAAGTAAACAATACATCTTGCTTTAGAAACACAAAAACCTCATGAAAGTGAGGTTTTTAAAAAATTTATATTTTTAAGACAAAAAAGCACAGGAAAAACATTAAACTAAAATCTGTTCGGCGTGATTTTTTGTATTTACCTTCTCAATGATTTCTTGTATAATGCCTTTTTCATCGATCACGAAAGTTGTCCGTACAATGCCCATGTAGGTTCGGCCATACATTGATTTTTCTGCCCAAACGCCATAATCATTTACTATTTTTTGGTCGGTATCAGCCAATAGGTCAAAAGGTAGTTCGTATTTTTTAATAAATTTTTGGTGCGATTTTTCATCGTCAACACTTACACCTAAAACTATGTATCCTTTGGCTAAAAGTGCCTCATAATTATCTCTAAGGCTACAAGCTTGTGCCGTGCAACCTGGAGTTGCATCTTTGGGATAAAAATAAAGTACTACTTTCTTGCCTTCAAAATCGGAAAGATTAACCTCGTTTCCGTTTTGATTTTTTGCTAGAATTTTTGGAGCTGGATTTCCTACTTTTAGAGACATATTTCTTTCTTTTAGATGTTTTTTTAGATGATTTTTTGGTAACTTTCTTAATGGCTCTTTGGGTAGAAATGTATTCATCAATGTTGACTTCATAAACTGCCAAATTTCCTACGTTATCCGTTACTTCTAACTTCAAATCACCACTGAATGTTTCTGATTCATTAAGTTTTATTGACCAAATTCGGTTTGATTTGTATTCGTAATCCATTAATACCCATTGACCATTAACATAGCAATTGAAGGTTTTTATGCCTGAAAGTACATCCGAAATTGTAAAACGCAACTCGGTAGAGTCTATTCTAACTGGTCGAATATTGGGAGCGTCGATATCGGTGATTACTTGAAAATCGCCTAGTTCCTTTGTCTTAAACTGAATCTGATTTCCCAGCCATTTTCCTCCTAAATATTTTCTTCCATCGTTTATGTAATATACACTCGTTTTTGGAGATATCGCAACACCCGAAGGACGCCAAGTTATGGTCATAAAATCTTTAAGCGGAATTTTTTCGGTATTTATCGAAAGACGATTACCACTTTGGGCTGTTTTTAGGTAAAGTGTATCATAAAGAGCATCATCAAAATCAATTTTTAGATTCGGTTCTGAATAAAATTGCCTTGTCTGGGGCAGTATCTCCTTCTTTATATTGAGTCTTTCTGAACTTTTTTCTACTTGAATAAAATCTGCAATACCTTTGTTTAAATCATGTAAGAAAACGGATTCGTTATTTCTGCGATAAGACAAAGGAACAACTGTCGGTATTCCTTCATATTGTAAAATTGCGGATGATACTTTCGCATTTTTGGCTCTGATTGCAAGCGTATTTTCTGTAATAGTGGTCGAAATATTTCCCGAAAAACTACTCTCTTCTGCTAATTCTTTTGAAAAAACTTCATTTGGTTGGTCGCCTTGAATCGAGAAATTTGTGGTTGAAGTATTGCCATAAGTATCTTTTACTTCAACTGAAACTTTATGAATTTCTTTGTCTATAATAACGATTTTACCGTCGTTTTGGTCAGTTTCATAAATAGAAAGTCGATTTCCATCTGCTATATAGCATTTTTGGATTCTTACACCATTACTTTCGGCAATGTCATAATCAATATGCACATTTATGTCTTTCGATATATCAAAAGGCATTTTTTCCAGATTAAGTTTATAGCTTGTAATACCATCAATTTTCACCTCAATATCAGTTACGCCTAATCGAAAAGGAGAGGTTTGGCTTCGGTCATAAGCATTGAGTTCAAGACCAATTATACCATGGGCTTTGATAATTGTTGGAATGGTATAGTCTCCATTGGAAGTACGAATTGGTGCAATCGAAACTCTACCAAATTCACCATTAACACGAGAATAAGCATTAAGTGTTTTCAAGATAACTCTCTCAACAACAGGTGCTTGCGAATCTTGTATTTCCCAGAAACCAAATTTTAATGGATTAATGGCGTTTTCGGCTTCATCACGTATTTCAAAATGGAGGTGCGGGCCACCAGATGCTCCAGTATTACCGCCAATTGCAACAATTTCACCTTTTCTTACTAGTAATTCGTTAGGTGAAAGAGAAAGATCAACATCCCATATTTGTTGTTCATATTCCTTTTGACGCACGAATTGCTCAATGCGGGCATTGAAGTTTTTGAGATGTCCATAGACAGTCGTGTATCCATTAGGGTGGGTAATATAAATTACATTTCCATATCCACCACGCATAACTCTTATTTTTGATACATATCCATCAGCAGCGGCATAAACTTGGTAGCCTTCCACACCCCCTGTACGAATATCAACACCAGCATGGAAGTGATTTGTACGTAAATCGCCAAACCCACCAGATAAGGAAGCTTGTTGACCAGGTTGAATTGGAAACATAAAATAGCCCCTTGGAAATTGATTGTTTATTACAGTTTTTCTTCTTTGGGCAAATGCCATGTTTGAAGAAGTATCAAAAACTAAATATATAATGAGCAAAAGTTTACTTAAGAGACGTGTAATAATCATGGAATATATAGGTAATTACCAAATTCGTTTTAATGTTGTAGTTTTTAAATATTCATCAAAAATAACATATATACAAGCTTTACATTTTTCGAGTGGTAAATCAAAATCGGGTAATAGTATATATTTAACCTTCATAAAGTCGAAAACTTAGCTTTTTTTAATTTCGGTTTGGTCTTTTTTGATTTGAGAAAAGCTTTTAAGCTGCAGAAATTCGATAAAATCCTAAACCTCGATTTTTAGTTGGCTTGGCAATTGATTAATTTTTTCAAATGGAAAGGTGTTTGATATAGTTTTGATGTTTTATTTAACCAAAAATACATTATTTCACCTCAAATTCCAACATTTTATCTCCCTCAATAAATGCTGAAAGCGTATCACCAACTTTCACAGCAGCTACGCCAGCGGGCGTTCCTGTAAAAATTATATCGCCAGTTTTAAGGGTAAAATATCTAGAAATAAAAGCAATAATAGTATCTATAGAATAAAGCATCATAGACGTATTACCCTCCTGACGGAGTTCGCCATTCACGTTTAAATGAAAATTAAGATTCGTTAAATCTGCAAATTTTGATTTTGGAACAAATTCAGAAATAGGAGCAGAGCCATTGAAACCTTTTGCTAAATCCCAAGGTAAACCTTTAGCTTTTAATTTTGATTGAACATCGCGAGCCGTGAAGTCAATACCAATACCTACTTCTTCGTAATATTTATTGGCAAATTTTTCCTCAATATTTTTCCCCATCTTGCTTATTTTTACAATAATTTCAACTTCATGGTGAATATCTTGCGAAAAATCAGGGTGATAAAATGGCTCATTATCTTTCAAAATAGCCGTTTCAGGTTTTGTAAAAATAACGGGTTCATCGGGGCGTTCATTATTGAGTTCTTTGATATGTTCGGCGTAGTTTCGGCCAATAGCTATGATTTTCATGAAAAATGTTCTATAATTTTAAGAAAGACTTTCGGACGAATTAACAATATTTGCACATTGAAAAAATAATACATACCACAAAAATAGGCATTAAATCGTTTGTAAGTGCTTTTTGGCAGGTAAAATTTTTTAAGTTTTCTCAAAAATACTCGTTTAAAAATGTAATATTTGAATCAAAAATTCGTCTAAAAGTAAATATTACTAATAAAAAAAATGAAAACACTACTGAAATCTTCGATTGCTGCAATTGCTTTAGTAACACTGATTTGGGCATGCCAGCGTGTACCACTTACTGGTCGTAAACAACTGGTTGGATTTGTATCTAACGAACAAATGATGAATATGAGTTTTACTGAGTATAAAGGTTTTATGGACACCTCAAAAGTTGTTTCATATAATACTAAGGATGCGGAAATGATTGGACGTGTCGGTGGGAGAATCAAAACTGCTGTTGAAAATTATTTGATTCAAAACAATTATAGCCAAGTAATTGATGGTTATCAATGGGAGTTTAAACTGGTTCAAAATAAGGAATTAAACGCATGGTGTATGCCAGGTGGAAAAGTTTGTTTTTACACAGGTATTTTGCCCATTTGTAAAGACGAGGCTGGCGTAGCTGTTGTGATGGGCCACGAAATAGCTCATGCAATTGCCAGCCATGGACGTGAGCGTATGAGCCAAGCATTTTTAGCCAACGGTATAACTCAGATTGGGGCAGTAGGTGTAGGTGTTTATACTGGTGACCAAAAGGTTATGGAAATCGCAGGACAGGTTTTGGGAATTGGGTCGCAGCTTACATATGTTTTGCCTAATAGCCGTAATCAAGAATCAGAAGCGGATAAATTAGGTTTGATTTTTATGGCAATGGCTGGTTATAATCCACAAAATGCCGTAGAATTTTGGAAAAGAATGGCTGAAGCAGGAGTAAAGTCGCAGAAACCACCTAAATTACTTTCAACTCACCCAGCCGATGAAAACCGTATTTCTGATTTAGAAAAACAAATGTCACAAGCCCAAAAATACTATCAGGCTTATGCAGGTAAGTGATTTTGTATGGAAATTAAAGAAATTCCAGCATCAGAAACTTGGCCACTCCGACACAAAGTGATGTGGCCAAATAAACCGTTGGATTTTGTAGTCCTTCCAATTGATGAAGAAGGAATACATTATGGTTTATTTGAAAATAAGATTTTGGTTTCGGTCATTTCTTTATTTATTAATAGTCAAGAAGGACAATTTAGAAAGTTTGCCACTGATGATTATTTTCAAGGTAGAGGATATGGTACAAAACTTCTTAATCATTTGATTGAAGAAGCCAAAAAACTTAATCTTAAAGGTCTAAAATGTGATGCTCGTATGACAGCAATCGAATTCTATCAACGTTTCGGAATGGAAGTTGTCTCGGATGTAGTCAGAAAAAATGGTAAAGATTATGTAATGATGGAACTTGATTTTGAACAATAATGTATTTTGAATAAAAACAGCTACATTATGCTTGAATCATTGGCAAAACTCTATGATAGAGACTTACAAAAACTGAGTAACGAAATTGATGCTTATCAAAATGAAGGTGATTTATGGTTAGTTAAGTCCGAAATCAGCAACTCAGCAGGAAATCTTTGTTTGCATCTGATTGGTAATCTGAATCACTATATTGGGCATCAGTTGGGCGGAACTGATTTCGTCAGAAATCGACCGTTGGAGTTCTCGAATAAGGATGTGCCGAAGGCTATTCTAATTGAAAAAATAGAAGCTACACGAGCAATGCTGATAAAAATTTTACCTGCTATTTCAAGCGAAACTTTAGTTCAAAGACATACAGAAGAATTTTACGGTGGTAATGACAGCAATGCTTTTTTCTTGATTCATCTACTTACGCATCTGAATTACCATCTTGGACAAATTAATTATCATCGGCGACTAATAAAATTGTTTAGAGTGTAGACTTATGAATGTAAATGTGAAGGTTTTGATACGTATTCTACATTCATAACTCTACAATTAGAATTTTATCTTCCAAAATCATCTTGAACTCTTACAATATCATCCTCATCAGAAGGGTTTTCGGGGTTGGTATGTTGCCAAATCTCGGCAATAATTCCCCAACCATCTAGTCCAATCAAACGGTGTCTTTCTCCTTGTTTTAGGTTAATGATGGTGCCGATGGGAAGCGTTTGAAGCTCGTTTTCTTCATCAGTTTCGCTGGTTACTACTCCTGCAACTCCTCCGACTACTTTCCAGATTTCGGCTCTACGGAAGTGATATTGCCACGAAAGACGTTTATGCGGAGCAACAACCAAAATCTTTGGACTTAATTTACGTCCAATACCAAAATCATCGACTGATAAATGCGGAAAATAGGTCTCAGTAAATTTAGGTGCTTGAGATTCATCCAAAACAAAAAATCCTCCCCAAGGACGACTTTGGTCTTGTTTGTCAATATTAAATCCTAAACCAGTTATTACTTTTTCTACTGCTTCAAAAACTGCTATTTTTTCTATTTCGCCTGAAAAATTCATGTGAATATGTAAGAAAGAAGATTTATTGAATTATTTTTGTGTGTAAAAATAGTATTTTGTTCGATAATTTCTTGTTTTTTCTGCAATTTATCAAAAAAAGTATAAAAATTATTTGTTTTACGCTTAACTCAACGTTTATCAATACACAGTTTAAAGAATAAAAACACAGAAGTATTATGATAAAAGTTGAGAAAATAGATTCATTTACGGGCCATCGTGATTGTGTGTATGCTTTAGAAAAGTCTGATGATGTTCATCATTTTTTCTCGGCAGCAGGCGATGGGTTTGTGGTAAAATGGAATTTGCAAAAGCCTGATGTTGGTGAAATGATTGCTAAAGTTGGGCATTCGGTCTATGCATTGGCGTATTTGCCAAACAAAAATCATCTCTGGATTCTCGAAAACTTTGAAGGTCTTCATGTAATTGATATTGCTACTAAGCAGGAAATTAGTACATTAAAATTGGTCGCCACCAATTATTTTGATATACAAATTTATCAAAATATGGCATTCATTGCAGGCGGAGACGGTGTAATCTCTGTGATTGAAACCGAAAGTTATAACTTTGTAAAGCATATAAAAGCTTCCGAAATGAGTGTAAGATGCTTAGCTATCAATCCTGTTGAACGAGAGTTTGCTGCAGGTTTTAGTGATAATTCTATCAAAATTTTTGATTTACAAACTTTTAAACTTAAAAAAGTATTTGCAGCACATCAAAATTCAGTTTTTGCTTTAAAATATTCTCCAGATTTTAAATATTTGTTTTCGGGCAGTAGAGATGCTCGATTAAAAATTTGGGATGTTGAAAAAGAATATGTTTTAGAAAAAGAAATTGTAGCACATACGTTTGCGATTAATTATATTGATTTTAGCCCCGACTATAAATATTTTGCCACTTGTAGTATGGACAAATCAGTGAAAATTTGGGATGCCGAAAGTTTTAAATTATTTAAAGTAATCGACCGTGCAAGATACGCAGGGCACGGAACATCGGTCAATAAATTACTTTGGACAAAATATGATAATCAGATTGTGTCAGCTAGCGATGACCGCACCATTTCAGTATGGAAAATAAACTTCTAAAATTATTGGATGGCATAGTTTTTTGAATAAATGTATCAAATATTAAATGTTAAATATACTTTTTTTGTTACTTTTGCTTATTAACTTACTAATTAAGTAATTTTTTAATTGAAAATATTTTTTTTAAGTATTTCCGCAATTGAAAAGGGCATTACACCATTGAACCAATATCAAAAAAAACGTTTCAGAATTCCCTAAAGCATTTTTAACAATGAAAATTACACCCCTCGAAATTCGTCAAAATGAATTCGAAAAAACTTTTAGAGGCTATAATATTGAAGAAGTAGATAGTTTTTTAATTAATCTTTCTCAAGAATGGGAACGATTTCAAAATGAAAGCAAAATGCTAAGAATGCAGCTTGAGATAGCCGAAAAAGAAGCTAACAAGTTGCGTGAAATCGAAATGTCACTTTATAAAACCTTGAAAACTGCTGAAGATACCAGTACAATGATTACTGAACAAGCAAATCAGCAGGCCTATACTTATATTCAAGAGACGAAGTTGCAGGGTGAAAGGTTATTAATAGATGCTCAACAAAAAGCTAATGAAATTGTCAGACAAGCTGAAGAACAAGTAAAATATATTAGAGAAGTTGTTTTGGGCGACGTGAAAGTTTTGGAACGTGATTTTCGAGCAATGGATCATTACAAAACTAATCTTTTGGCTCAAATGCGAAATCTTTCTACGTCTACACTTGAGCATGTTCAGCGTTTTGAAGACAAATTCGATAAAGAAGGAGTTGATGCTAATTTTAAAGAAGCTATTTCAATGCTGACAGTTGAGGAGGATGACTCGACAAAAGTAGCATCTGCTGTTGCTGAAGATACCAGAATTGAAGAAGTTCCAGAAATCGTAGTTCCTTTTGATAATATTATAGAGGATGTTGTGGAAGATAGTCCAAGATTCACCCCCGAAACTATTGAAGAAGAGCAAATAATTACAAAAAATATACTAGTTGAGGAGCTTGATAAAGAAGTGGGATTCCAATTACCAGCGGTTCAAATAACTCCAATCAATGAAGAAAAAAAGGGTTTTATTGCAAGAGAACCCGTTATAACTACAACAAATTTATCTTCGACGATCGATAATTTTATTAAGATACAACCAGTTGATGATCAAGGCATTGTTAGTAGAGGTAATTCTTCAAAGCATGATGAATTAGAAATTATTGAAGGTGTAGGGCCTAAAATTGCCTTGTTACTCAACGATTCAGGTATTTTCACTTTCCGAGATTTGGCTATACTCCAGTTTACAAAATTCAAGAAATTTTAGAAAAAGCTGGACAACATTTTGCAGGCCACGACCCTGGTACATGGACTCAACAAGCCAAACTTGCTGCCGGAGGCCGTTGGGATGATTTGGAAGCATTGAAAATCTATTTGATAAGTAATGAACCAAAAAATGACCAAGCTGTTGAAAATGAAGAGCCTTTTATTGAAACACCTTCTCCAGTAAAATCGACTTATATTGCTGAGGAAATAATATCTACCCCAAAACCAGAACCGATTGTTGTTAAAGAATCAAAACCTATTACTCAAGCAAGTGAAGAAATGGAAGAGCCTATTCCATCTTTTGCACAAGTAGCTGTTATTCCCGTTGAAAATAATCAGGATTCAATTACTGAAGAAATGCTTGAAAAAGTAAATAAAGTAAAGGCTGCAATCAGAAAAGCAATGGTAGAAAAGAATGATATGGCAGTCAAAGATCATTCACCATTGCCAACTTTAAATGATGTTATTGCAAAAAATGAAGGTACATCTGGTGGCTCATTTTTTGATAATATTTAATTAATGATGTAATTTAAGAAGGTTCAAGTATGTGCTTGAACCTTTTTTTGTTTTATTTTTTCTAAAAATTATTGTCATGGGAATTATCTCGCTTGAAGGTTTAGAGTTTTTTGCCTATCATGGATATTATGATGAAGAACAAAAAATCGGAAGTAAGTTTTCGATCGATATTGCTATTACGGCCGATTTGAGCCTTGCAGCTCAAGAAGATAAATTGAAACTAACTGTAAATTATGAAGATATATATAAAATAGTAGCCGATGTCATGAATGAACGACATCGGCTACTGGAGCATATTGCTTATAAAATTATCGAGGCCATCAAGACAAAATTTCCTCATATTGAGGCTGTAACTGTCAATGTTTCAAAGTTTAACCCTCCTTTGGGTGGTATTTGTCATCGTTCAAAGGTAACGATTTCGATACCCTAAACCTTAATTTGGTTGAGATTTGGTAAGTTTTGATGGCTTCCACTGATTATTTCTTGTATTGACATCTGGCAATTTATTGTCAGGGTCAATTATAATTGATTCAATAGCAGATTTTGAATCATATCCGAAACTCCAAGTGCTACCACGTTGCCATATTTCAAAAGGCAGTAAAACTCTTTTTTTTGTACCATTTACTTCTTTGATTTCGAGCGTTACAGGCATTGGCATTTTTTCCAAATTTTCAATCGTAATTACAGAGCCCTTAGTGACATCTTGTTGTATGTAGGTTACATCTTTTATTCCTTGGTCAATTTTCCAATCGTTGATGAACCAACCTTTCCAAAACCAACCTAAGTCTTCACCTGCAGCATCTTCCATCGAACGAAAGAAATCAAGTGGAGTTGGGTGTTTAAACGCCCAACGGTTTACATATTCTTTTAATGCGTAGTCGAAACGTTTTTCTCCTAAAACTAATTCACGCAACATCGTAAGACCATAACCAGGCTTCATGTACGCTGCAATTCCTAAATTATTATCTTGAATTACGTCTGGAATATTTACAATTGGGTCACGGTCATAATAATAGGGGGTCATCTGACGAACGTTTTCAGGACTGTAATATTCGCCATTATTGAAATTTTTAGTAGAAAGTGAATTGATAAAAGTATTAAAGCCTTCATCCATCCAAGCGTATTTTCGTTCGTTGCTGCCAACAATCATTGGAAACCAATTATGTCCAAATTCATGGTCAGTTACTCCCCATAGACTTTCGGTTTTATCGCGATAATCACAAAATACGATACCCGGGTATTCCATTCCTGCGACAAGCCCCGCTACATTTACCGCACTTGGATAACTATATTCAAACACGTATTTTGAATAGAATTCTATACAACCTTTTACATATTCAGATGAACGACCCCAAGCATCATTGCCATTGCTTTCTTTCGGGTAAACCGATTGAGCTAATGATGTTTTACCACTTGGCAAATTGATTTTACAAGCATCCCAAACAAATGCTTTTGAACTTGCCCAAGCCACATCTCGTGCTTGTTTGCACTTAAATTTCCATGTCAAAGTACCGTCGGTGCGTGGACGTGATTTTGCATCATTTACCTCATCGGCACTTCTGATAATTATAGTTTTATCACTGTTTTTAGCTGCATTAAAACGTTTAATTTGTTCGGCTGTCAACACTTCATTTGGATTAATTAATTCACCCGAACCAACTACCAGATGATTATATGGAGCCGTGATATTATATTCAAAGTCGCCATATTCTAAATAAAACTCACCTGCACCCAAGTAAGGTAGTGTATTCCAACCTTCAACGTCATCGTAAACGGCCATTCTTGGATACCACTGTGCAACTTCGTAGATAGTGCCATCTTGGGTTTCTTGCTTGCCCATGCGATCAGAGCCATAACGAGGTATTTTGAATGAGTACGAAATCTTGATTTTAACTTCTTCGTTAGGTGAAATTGATTCAGCCAAACGAATCTGCATGCGAGTATCATCAATTAAATGCTCAGCATAAATTGAACGTGTGGTATTTTTTTTCCCTGTTTTAGTATTTTTATCAACGCTAACAAACTGTACTGTATATCCACCATCAAATCCAGCATTGCCGAAACGACCACCAGCGATTGAAGTAGTTTTGCCACCTCTTGATTCGTTATTAAACTGATTCTGGTCAAGTTGTAGCCAAAGGAAAGGCAATTTGTCTGGACTATTGTTTTTGTAAGTAATCTCAACATCTCCGGTCAATGAATTAGTTTCTTCGTCGAGTTTGATATTAATTTTATAATCTGCTTTGTTTTGCCAATACATTGGGCCAGGAGCACCAGTTCCACTGCGGTATGCCGTACCTGGCATAAAATTGAATAGTGGATTGAAAGCATCTCGGTGGTCAAATTTAGAGGATGTTGGCATTTGTGCGTAGACTTGTTGAACAATCGCCAATGCACAGAATAAAAATAATTTACTGATTTTCATGAGAGTTATGATAATTTACTTAAAAAGTTTTACTATTTTTTTAAAAGGTGTATTGCATTATCAAAACGGTAAAGTAATAAATTTCGTTTGCGAAGAGATAGTATTATTTTACAATTGTTGAGTGTAACTATTATTTTGGATATATTTTTTCGTTTTTTAGAGGTAACTTTATGATACAATTTATGATTAATTGATTATACAATGAAATAACAAAATATATGGAATCAGAATACTCCATTAATAATATTTATGAGATTTTAGCTTGTCAAAAGGTATTTTTTTCATAAATTGGCACAAAATTTTAATACATACTATTTCTGTAAACGTTATACAAAACCCGATTGGAGTATTTTTCCTACAGAAATCATAACAATTAATCAAAAATGAAATCTAAATTATTTTCCGTGCTAACTTTAGCAATACTATTGCCTTTAGTTGGGTTTGCTCAGCAACTTAATTCAAAATGTAATTTACTCCCTCACTCGATTTTTAAAGGTGCATCTGATATAACACCAGTGGAATTGAAAGTACTTGGCACAAGCCCACAATTTGGTGAAATTCCAAAGCATACAAGTATAGCTGCCTATAATCATTTAAAATCCGTTTATACTAAAAATACCAAAAATAGCAGAACTGAGATTGATGAACTATTGCAAGCATTAGGTTACAGTGGTTTTAATGACCCAAGTTTCACAAGCAAAAATTTAACTCCTGAGATACTCCCAGCGGGAACTATTGGCTGGATGGGAGCTTATTCTCGTGGGCATAAATATGCTTGGTCAAGATTAGGTAAAGATTTTCCGACATTCAAGGTTTATGCTAAAGGAGGAGAGTGTTTTCTTTATATCATGAAGAAATGTGGTAATGCGTTTTATACTCCAGCTCCAAATTGCCCAGTTAGTCCATGTCCATGTCCAGAAGGTTATGTATGTAATAGCCAAGGATGTTGCGAGAAAATTCCAGTTCCACCGGTTTTTTGTAAAACACAAACTATTAATATTTCTGGTAGTGGTCAAATAAGTAGTGGCGATGTATTAAACACTATTAAAACAATGGAAATCGTTGCTGTTAATACAGCATCAGGAATTACAAAAGGCTTGCTTTTAGGTTCTTATCCTGTTCCGGTTCGCTCTACGTATGATTTTAATGTAAAAGGCGAAGCTCAATATTCAAAAACTGTTGATGTTTGTACTGAAGCAAATGCTGCCCCTGCACCAATTAGTTTGTCATTGCCATTGAACCTAAACTACAAAATTACTAAGAACGACGTTTTGGTTGGAGATGGTGAAAGATTATATATTAATGTTACAGAAGACCAATTCAAAGCCTTAAGCAAAGCTTATAAAGCAGTAAACGTAACTGCAGCTGCTACTCCAAATTTGGAAGCTGCCTCTAAGAAAGTTTCATCAAGTACAGCGACAGAAACAGCTTCAAGTGCGTTTGGTGGTGGAGAGCCTAAATGTGCAGATCAAAAAATTAATTTCTTAGGAAAAACTGAAATTAAAGATGGTAGTGTAAAAAGTGGAACTAACGATGTTACAATCATCGGAATTTATAAGAAAACGGGTAAATTGGATAAAGGAGAAATGCCTGAGAAGTATCTTTGCCTCGGAAGCTTTCAAGTACCAGTGAAATCTGCTTATGAGTTTACAACTACTGGTGGCAGCGATGTTTCAAAAAGCTTAAGAGTTTGTTCTAAAGATGGCGTAGCAGCAGCTGACCAAAATATTAATGTACCAGTTAAAATGACATATAATTTCACTAAACAAGATATAACTCTTGGTGACTACAATAAATTATATGTTACACTTACCGAAAAACAATACAAAGTTTTAATCAAAAATTACAATCGTTGTTGCACAGAAGGTGGCGAAGGTAAATGTAAATAAGGAAAAGATTAGAACAAAAAGAGAAGCCCTATTCATAAAATGAGTAGGGCTTCTCTTTTTGTTCGTAATGCAATATTTATTTATCTTATTCACAAGGAAGTTTTTATATAGCTATCGACATTTGCGATTGCAACCTGTTTTGGATAGAAGATACTTGAAATAGAATGTAATAGAAATATCTAAGCCTGAATTTATTTATAATTAAATTTTTGTAATCTACTGATAGTCAGTGCTCTACGTTCGTAATCTTGCTGTAGCCATCATGCATCTTTTGCTAATAATAAAAAAACCTCACTTCGAATATCAAAGTGAGGAAGGTAATTTTATATTTGGAGTTTTTATGTTTTTAATTTCTTCTTCTTGGCCGCAGGAAATAACACATTATTTAATATCAAACGATAACCAGCCGAATTTGGATGTAGATTCAAATCAGTTGGCTCTTCGCCAACATAATGTTGATAATCTTCTGGGTCGTGACCACCGTAAAAAGTCCAAAAGCCCTTTCCCGCTGTTCCATGAATATATCTTGCTTCGCCAATAGAACGATTCTCGGCAAGCGTAATAACATCTGGTTTGATGTATTGCTTTTTGAATGCAGTTGTTTGACCCATAAAACCTTTAATTAAATTAGCATGGTTTTGTGTAAGCATCGTAGGAATTGGATCCCATTTAGCCGAAAACTGAAATAATGAAAAATAATCATTACTTTCTGTTACACCACGTTCTTCTTGTTGATTATCAATACTTGAAAATTCCATTTCATAAGGATTTGTAATCAATCTGAAGTCTTTGAAGGCAAAGCAATTTTCGTATTTGAGTTTACTTTCTGCATTTCGGTCTGCACCGTCTCCGTCGTAAGGAGCTTCTACAATATCAACACCATCGGCGGCCAGAGCAATATCGAAAGTATCGGTTGCATTACACATCGCAAACATATAACCACCTCCAAAAACAAAATCTCTAATTTTTCTAGAAACACTTGATTTCAAATCAGGGATTTTTGTGTAGCCAAATTTCTTGGCAATTGTTTCTGCTTCTAGTTTTTGTTCTTGATACCAAGCTTGACCACGCATACGCAAGAATTTTCCAAATTGACCAGTAAAATCTTCATGGTGGAGGTGAAGCCAGTCGTACTCAGGAAGTTTGTTTTCCAAAACCTCTTCATCAAAGATTTTATCATAAGGAATTTCGGCATACGTAAGGACTAATGTAACTGCATCGTCCCACGGTTGTGTAGTTTTTGGCGAATATACTGCAATTTTAGGAGCTTTATTCAATTTTACTGCATCCATATTGGCATCATTCGAGGCAATTACGTTTAAAATTGATTGTGATTCTGCTTCAGAAATTACTTCATAACTTACACCACGAATTACGCATTCATTGATAAATGTTTGTGATGCTGTAAATAAAAAGCTTCCACCTTTATAATTAAGGAGCCATTCAACCTCAGTTCCATGAGTTTTTAATAACCAAAAAGCTATTCCATATGCTTTCAAATGATTTCGTTGCGTTTCGTCCATCGGAATCAGAATGCGATTAGCAAATAGATTTGATGATAACGAAAATGTCAACAGTACAAATAGGGTCAATTTTCTCATTATTTTCTATAAAAATTATGTAATCAAATGTAGCAATCTTTATACCAATTATCAACGAAATAGCTATTTGATTATTAGTTAGTCGTAAATGATTTTTTGATTTTATTTTAAAACTATAGCCTATTAAAGCGAAAAAGAAGCGAATAGGCTTAAAAAAATGATAAGCGGTTGAATCACCTATCTTAATCGTTTGTGCTTTTGGAAACTCTTGATGAATTTTGTAACATTGAAATCTAAGTACATCACGTACTAAATTTAAAGCAAAAACATGAATTTAAAAGAAAATGTTAACGAAAGTTTACGCTCCATCAAAGGGAATATGCTTCGTACGGTACTTACAGCTTTGATTATTGCGATTGGTATAACTTCATTGGTTGGAATCTTGACTGCAATTGATGGCATGCAAAGTTCCGTAGATAACAGTTTTGCGGGACTTGGTGCAAACTCATTTGATATTAAAGGTCCACGAATGTTTCGCCGCCGAAGTGCTGGAGTAAACGACAAAGATTTTCCACCAATTGAATATCGTGAGGCGAAGCAATATAAAGAACTTTTTCAAGCAAAAAACTCTGGAGCAACAGTTAGTATTTTTACGAGTGTTACCGGTTCTGCTCAGTTGAAATATAAATCAATTAAGACAAATCCTAATAGTTTGATTAGAGGAATTGATACCGATTACTTAGATATGAAAGGCTATAAATTGACTGCTGGCCGAAATATTAGTGATAATGATATTGGTTTTACGAATAATGTAGTGATTTTAGCCAATGAATTGGCAGTTTCACTTTTTCCAAAAGAAAGCCCGATTAATAAAGAAATTTCTCTACTCGGATTAAGATTCAAAGTTATTGGAGTCTTGGAAAAGAAAGGTAGCATAACAGGTGGTGGAGATGATCGTGTAGCACTTGTGCCACTTGAGACTGGTCGCCAAATTGCTGGTAATAGAAAATTAACTTTTGATATCACGACTTCTGTAAAAAATGTTTCAGACATGGATTATATTATTGGAGAAGCCGAATCTGTTATGCGTAGAGTTAGGAGAGATGCAATTGGAAAATCTGCTTCTTTTTCAATTGAGCGTTCAGATGCTTTAGCCAAAGATTTTGAAGAAGTTACGGGCTATTTGAGAATAGGAGGCTTTGGTATTGGAATTATTACACTACTGGGTGCCGCAATAGCATTAATGAACATAATGATGGTATCTGTTACAGAACGTACTCGTGAAATCGGTATAAGAAAAGCCATCGGAGCAACTCCTTTCAAGATACGTTTACAGTTTTTGATGGAAGCAATTGTGATTTGTATTTTGGGTGGAATAGCAGGAATCATCATGGGAATTGGAATTGGCAATGTAATTGCAAAGCTCATCAGCGATAAAAGTAGCTTCATAATTCCGTGGGCTTGGATAATGATGGGTTTCGTGGTATGTGTATTTGTAGGTATTCTATCTGGATTTTATCCAGCATACAAAGCTTCAAAACTTGACCCGATTGAGTCGTTGAGATACGAATAGTTTCAAAAATTAGAATTAAATAATAATTTTGAAAGCCTTGTAATTCGACAGTTTTAAGGCTTTTTTATGCTTGGCAAAAATTGATAATTTAATAAAAGGATTACCATTTTATGTTCCCATTGCTTTTTAAGTAATCAATTTTGATAGCACTTTTAATTGAAAATAGGTTTTACCTATTTAGCGATTTTTTATCATACCTTAGTTTTTCTGTATTGTACC